>Ga0208770_1000039_pt1 | contig 93263 bp, 86 predicted proteins | sample AntAceMetag02UK9_FD_184771 | JGI IMG/M metagenome (GOLD analysis project Ga0208770, IMG submission 184771) | Saline lake microbial communities from Ace Lake, Antarctica - Antarctic Ace Lake Metagenome 02UK9 (SPAdes) (version 2) | ecosystem: Environmental > Aquatic > Non-marine Saline and... | reverse complement strand
TCCATTCTTTACAGCCGACCAATTTGAAACACAGGACCTAGTCTTAGGTTACCTCTACCCGTCAAACATTTGTTATGCTTATTTGTTTAGCTTACTTTACCTAGGCCTACTCTAGCGGGAACAGCTGACATACCATTTACGCTTCACTTACTACGCTTTACAGAGATCTCAAGCAATTGCTCAAACATTATTCTCTCCAAGAAAGTGATTTAATATTTTTCGTTTCTTTAACTAAAGCAATTCAAATTATGAAGCAGCTAACTCCTAAAAGTGACAAAATGATCTTAGACCACTCTCTCATGGAACTACAAACTATTTATCTCAATCTAGAGAATAGCGACCTCCGAAAAATCTTTAAAAATACCATCAGACTTTTACAGACGTATCATGCAGCATTATCTATATCCTATTGGCTACCAAGATGGAGATGAAAAGAAAGTGCTAAAGAGCAAATGTAATCAATCGACCTAATTTGTTTTTATAGTAATGAAAATGACACGATGTAAGTAGAACAAAATTTAAAACTAAGCTATAGCATCCGCTCCCTTCTACACACATCCAAAATTGTCTGAAATTTTGGACCTGAATAAAGACCAGATTAAACTAGGTGTTCCTGAAAATGTAGTGATTATTTATAATAAGAATTAGCTTTAAAAGCTTAGCGGTAGTCGGATTCGAACCAACGACACACGGATTATGATGGAGGGGGAATTCCCCTTCCACCAACACCATCCAACGATTATGATCCATAGTATAAGGATCTTACTTGATGAATGCAACTGGTCTTTATTGGTTTTTAATGGTGAAATAAGATCTTTGTTGCACCGCGAGTGCACCACAAAAAATACAGCTAACAATAAAAAAATTTATAAAGGACCACTGTCCCTAGATTCATAGTACTCTTCAGGAGCAAGTATGGTATCATATAAACCCACCCTTTCTCCGGCATGTTTATTGAGTCCCAAATATTCTAAAGAAGCATCTTCATAACGCTTAAAATTATATATAGCGCTATTCATGCGTCCGCTATTAAAAACCTCAAGCTCAACAAGTCGCTTAAAATCTTTCTTGGTTAATCCGGTTACCTTCTTGAATAACTTAGGCTCCAGCTCCATGATGACCTCATGCAGGGTATGTTCACGGAAATCAGTCAAATACATGAAAATAGGAATACGTGTAGCAAACTTAATCAACTTTTCTTGAATTTGTCTCCTGATGTTCTTGCATTTCTTTTCATCTTCGGACAACGTCTTTTTTTCTTTCGGCGTTAGGTTCTTATCATTAGCCTTTTGTTTCAATTGAGATAGAGCTTCCGATCTGTTGATAATGGTCTCAATATCCTTATTAAGGCTGCGAAATCCTTCTATATTCATGAGAGCTTCCAAGGCAATCGCATCTTTCATTAATCGCTGTAGAGTATAATTATCCACATTGACAAGCAAAGAACTTTCCCATCTTCTAGCAAGTAACGTGGCTGACGTACCACTCAAGGTGTAGTCCAACACACCAGCAGCGTCGATCTGCTGCATAGAAGATCCGTCATAAGCTAATACGGGAAGAAACTGAATAAATTCTTTCACTTTTTCTTCGGGGCTTTCACCGCCAATGCTTAAGCTGCAACTATAATCGGAGATTTGCCTTAATGCGCGATCGGGAGCAAAATCAAAAACATAACACACTTTTTTTAGAACTTTTTCTTCATTCGGATTTTCTCCGTCAGCATTCTTGAGCGTCCAAGGTGTTTGAACACGAAAAGCAGCTTGAAAATATGTTTCAGGACTTTCTATATTTTTCAGCATAAAAACCCCAGTCCAAGGTTTTACCGACACGCCCGTCATCAATTTTCCACAAGATAAAGTGATCGTCTTCGACTTTAAAGGCTGATCCATTGCCTTTTTAAGGGGTTCTAGAGCCTTTGCTCCCTGCCCAGCTTGATTACCAGCAGCCACCACCAATCTATAATCTTGATAAAATGTATTCTGTTTTTTCTTAAGTAAATTGCGCATTGCAAAACAAGCTGATACCGACGGCAAAAACCACACCGTATGCGACAGTAGATTCAGTAACCTTGCATCCGAGTAAGGCATGAGTGGCTTCTGCGCTCCAAATTTTAAATTATCTTCAATCATGTAAATACAAGAACCTCGAATTATATCGAGCCATTTTTGCACTTCCGATTCGTACTTAAAGCAAGCAGATCCGTTCCTTCCGCTCGCCGAAAAAAATTCATTAAGATTAAACTCGTCGTATTCTCCTTTGGTTGCAATTGCCCGAATTGTATCGGGCATCTTGTATGTCAACATGACCATTCGAGGCAAAGATTCGTATGGGTTATTTGCGCCTTTCCACAATGACTTTGCTTTCTGCTCATCAGTGTAAGTCCAATGATATATCTGCTCTTCTATTAATTCTCCCGTGGACAAAGCTCTAAATGGAGTGCCTGTTAAATATAAGTAAGCACCGGCCTTGATAGGCATCTCTTTTTCAATAAGTTCAATCTCTTCACTCTCTTTTTCTGTTTCAAATAACTCTTTTGCATTGTCTCGCCAAGCACCGAAATGATACTCATCCAAAATAACGCAATCCCAACGCATCTCATGCACCCATTCATTTTTTGCCTTGATCCCGCCCACTTTATTCTTCCCTAAATAATCTTGGAACGACCCAAAACAAATAATTGGCCGCTCTTTACTGACCTTTGAAGCATTGGCCATGTTCTTTGATACAAATTGCCAACCATCGAAATCAATATGTGATTTCAAATCTTCTTCCCAAGCACTTTCTACAGCTGGTTTAAATGTTAGAACCAAAACCTTACGCCATTTCATTTTCCTTGCCAGCTGATAAGCCGCAAAGGTTTTTCCAAAACGCATTTTGGCATTCCAAAGAAAACGAGGGGTTCTATTGGAGTGGTCCTGCTTAGCAGTCGTAAAATACAGTGCGGTCCTTTCTACTGCATCTCTTTGTTCAGGACGCATCACAAAACTTAGAGTCCTACTCGTCTCATGAAACCCATGTTTGACAGCTAGAATGGCTGACATCACATCCTTTTCTGTACATTCGTACCACTCTCCCTCCACTTGTTTAATTTTTTTACGTCTGAGATATGCATGTATATCTGAGTCTCTAAACGAAGTACCATCATTACGCATTGCAGATTCTTCAAGAACAATCGTATATTTGATTGGGCTCTTTGTTGGATGCTGCTCTTTGCACCTAACGCGAACATCCCTTCCTGTATATCCAATTTTCAATAACCCTTCGAAACCGGGATTTTCATATTTAAATGCATAAATCTTTGAATTGTCTTCAGGAGGTTCTGGAAATAGTGTTTCACTCATAGTCATTCCATTGGACGAATCATTCTTTCAATAAATTCGATCTGTTCATCGGAAAGTTTATATTTTTTATACAACTTTTCATCTGTCCATTTCTGCGTATAGTCTTGCTGGGGGACAAAGGCAAAACGACTCTTCGTAATGTCTTGAGAAAATGATCGTTGAGAGATTAAAAAGCGCACAAACTTAGTTTTCATGTATTCTGCTAGATTCTTTGCTTGCTTCTCATCAGGAAAACTCCCTGCAACGATGTAAGTCTCTGTGCACACAAAAGAAGGCGGTAAAATCTTCACTTTAGATAAAACACGACGCTTACCCTCTGCATCTGGTTGACCAGCGTGATCATATGAGGTTTTGGATGTGATCACTTTCCATTGATCTATATATTTTTCGCCAGCTGTTATACTGCTTAGTTCAACCTTTCCTTGTCCTTCTGCGCTTAATAACATCAACGTTCCCCGCCCAGTAGGGCGTTGATTGGTCCCCAAGCCAAAAGGTTTTCTACTAGATACCTGCGTAGACATATCGGCTTCGCCAGCCTTTTGGATTTCCTTAATTATTTTAGCCGCCGAATCAAACCGGACAAATGTCTGAAATTCATTCAATTGACGCACAGATTTTGTTATTTTTCCTTTATGCGTGGAACTAACCTCACATGCTCCAAAATGCTCCCGATCCCACAAAAAGTAACACACACCTCCAGCAATATCTACATTTGGGAAGCAATCACGTGAATCCAAAAAATCGACCAATGTTTTCATACGCTGATCATTCAGCATTTCCTTACGAAATTCACCTAAACCCTTTCCTCCGGCAAACCAACGCGAGGGAATGATCATGACCATGTAGCGAGGATTTAACGCTTTTGCCTGCCTCACGAATTTATGATAAATCGGCATAGCGCTCTTTCCATGTCCCTCATCACTCAGCTGATAGGGAGGATTTCCGATGATAACGTCAAATTGCATACTACTAAGACCCTTATGTTCATGTGGGTGAATAAAATTGTAGGCATACGTCTCGCTTCCTTTCTCTCGCTTGTATCTCTCCTCTCTGACTCCACAATGAAGACAAACGCCATTTTTCCATGCGTGTGTGATGAAAGAAAAAAAAATATTACCTTGACTGTCTTGAAATTTATTGCAAATGGAGTACTTTCCATTAGCAGTTTTTGAGCAATAAATACTGCGGCGAGAAAGAAATGAGGTCAATTCTGTGATGGCTATGCCAAAAAGCTGTTTCGTAAAGATGTGGTTGATGCGCTCCTGCAAATCTGGAAAATCCTTTTGCAAGCCATTCATAAGTCGCTTAGCCATTTCTCTTAAAAATACGCCAGACTTACACATTGGATCGAGAAAACGGGTATTCTTGTCAGACCAAAGTTGTACAGGTAACAAGTCTAAAAGCTCATTAGCTAATTTAGGCGGAGTAAATACTTCTTCGCTACTGAGGTTTGCAAGGCAAGAGAGCACGTCGGGATTATGCTGTTGAGAGAGATTCATTTACTCCTTCCTAAGTCGAGGAGATGAACTGTTGGATATTCCTTATTATCTAAACTTGTTAAACTATCCATCAAAGAAGCAAGCGAACACTCCTTACGTTCCACCATATCCCCCTTTCCTAAAATCCATTCAGAAAGGAAAATCGTTTGCGTCTGCAAGGTATCTCCTAGAATAATATTATTCTCGATAACGTATCGGATCACATTGCGATAGGGACCGCTACTTTGAGAATAACATGACTTAGTATACTGATTATCAAATACTTGAAACAAGCGCTCGCGACATTCCTGCACATTGTCATATAATAAATCTATTCCATAGAGGGTACTGATTGCGAGAAACGTAATTCGCTCATATTCACCCCTTATATCAATAGATTGCCCTTTAATAGTGGACAGTTTTCGATCCAAAATTTCAACCAAGAAATTTCCGTCACCACAAGCCGGTTCTAAAAAGCGAGCCTCTATACGAATAACTTCATTCGCTACGAGATCAAGCATAGCTCTGACCTCACGCTCTGCAGTAAATACCTCGCCGTGATCCGCTACTCTTTGTTTTGATTTTACTTGCTTCATTTTGATTCTCCCACAAGTTCCATCCATATTGTATGCAACTTTTTTTTGTAAAGTAAAAATTTGAATCAAGCAATAAAGCATTCAACAATAAAAACACTTCGAAGCAATACAATTTGACAGGGAAAATCTAAGATTTCATAAAATGAACCTATCCTCGTCAGGTGGGTGATAATAGAGTTGTTCTGTCGACTAAATGTACGCTAAATTTAGTGAAAATTGGATGAATATGCGCAAGTATTGAGTTGTGAATAAGAGCTTTCTTATATTTTTCCAAAACAAAGCCATTTTAATCTCACCCATCTCACAGATCTCACCGAAAATAGGGATCAGCAAAACCCTTGTAGTTTTTTTAATAGGAAGAGATTTTGGAAAACTGACTTTTGTATAGAGCGCTCGTATTTCAAGATTTTGTTGCTATTCTCCTCTTGAGGCACCAGCCCAAGCATAATATTGAGATGGTCGGCTTTGATGTTTGTTAGTATCTTATCCTCTTGCTCTTCAATTTCTTTTTCAAGACGTTGAATTTCTTCTTCATAAATTTGAATGAGTTTTGTGGAAATTTTATTTTTTGAAGAATAGCCATGCTGTGCAAGAATTCCCTTCAGCTTTACAAAATCTCTGTTGCCATATAGCAGCCCTTGTTTCTCCTCATATGGGATGCCTTTCAGAGTCTTCAAAATAAGAAGAAAGCCTTCTAAAATATCGCTATCAATATCTTCTCCCTCCCACGATGACTTTTCAAAAGAAACAGCACCTCTTTTGAGACATTCCAAATAATCGGTGACCCAATCGACATGTTCTTGGAGTCTTTGAATTTCTGCTTGAAGCTCTTCGGTGTTCTTTTTGCCATAAGAGTAGAACTCATTGTAAATGCTTTCTATATGCTTTGCGATGCTGCCTCCTTCAAATCGCATAACTCGTCGGAGTCTCCAGAAATCAATAGCTATTTTTTCGACAAGCAAGCTTTCCATTTGGTTTCGAGGAGAAAGGCACTCGATAAGATTATCGAGCATCTCAGTGTATTCCTCTTCATTTTCTTTACCTAAGGCAGTGGTGATAATCAGATCCTTAGTGAAAATTCCATGCTTGGTTGGATTGGTAGCGACAATTGCTTTGCCCTCAGGGGTATTTGGTCCGGTTGAGTGCATTGCATTTTCTTTGTTTGCGATGATTTGTTTTTCTGTAGACATATTTCTTCTCCTATAGTGGATTTTTTGACTGTAAAAATTCTAACTCTCTATACCTTCGAAGGTTCAAAAGGTTCGAAAGAGGAGTTTTGAACCTTTTGGACCCTCATCATCTTTTATTCTTCAAAAACTTTTGGATGAACCCAATATTTTTGAGAGGGTCTTCCATTTGTTCTTACCATTGCGCAGCCCAAATACCCCTTATCGACTAGGTATTCCAAAACCTCCTCCGCTTCTTCAGATGTGGCCAGACCGCTCCAATGATGCCCATAGTAAACGTCTCTTACAGAAAACGGTTCTACAATGTCGCCCTGCTTTATGTGCCTAATCAACTCAATTGCGGCTTTAGGAGTGGCATTAGCTGCGCTGCCATAAATTCGAAAAGCATGACTTTCAAGATATTCGATCCATAATAAGCTGTTGTTCAGAGACTCCAATGTGATTACTTCAGGATCATTTTCCAGAATAGCCTCTTTTAGGTGTTCATGAATTAAACATAGTGCCGGCAAAAGTTTTTTGTACTTTGCAAAGTGCGCTTCTAGATGGTTAGGTAATGATCCCGCACGAAGTCTCAATTCAAGGTTTTTTTGCCACCCATCAAATACTTTTTGCGCTTCTTCTGAGAAATTCAAGAAGAGAGGATTTTCACCTTCGCCAAAGGTAAGCTGATCGAGATATTCAAAGACTTGAATTACTTCTGCTTCCTCAGCCTTTATGTTTATCCCATCGATAAGCTCCCAATCTGATTTCACATCTGGCCAAACCATCATCGAAAAACGTTGAAGAAATCCATCATCGCCGGCACCTCCCTTTATTGTAGAACGCACATATTGCGAAAGAGGGCCCGGTTGGATACTTCCAAAGATTGAGAGAAAAAGAGATGGTACGTGTAAAGAGCCCCTGCCGATGCGATCCACATCGAAATCTTTCTTACCGCTCCAGCTTTCAAGGAAAAACTGACGGTCGTTTTCACGCCCATTTTTCTTGAAGCTATGCAACCAGCCCGAAAGCTCATCACGGTAGAGCAAAAGCCCTTGAGGATTTTCGATCAAGAGCTCACCTAATTTCTCAACAGTGGGATCATCTGTTTTATATCTTTTTCGTTTTGGTTCTTCCGGTGGTTCTTCGCATGGAAATTCTAAAAGGAGTTTAGCACCGTCTTCTAATGATTCTTTGAAAGATCTTTTATAAACTTCCTCGGCTCCCTTCTTTCTTATTTTCCATGCATCCACCTTAACTTTATGCGTTTTTGATTCAGAATCGAATTTCTTTAGTGCATTGACTGCCAATCTTGTAAGCGGCTTGATTGTTGCTTCCATTGCAGGACTTTTCATCACTGATGGGCGTCCAATAATCATTCCCCATAGGTTAGGAAATTCAATCCAGCCCGAATTTGGGCGAAGTTCAAGAGCCCTTTTTCGACCGATAAGGCTCCCTGCATACACAATAAAAGGGACAGCCAGAAAATCAATTAGAATCTGCATTTGATCTGCTATTCCATTCATCCATTCTGTAATACTCTTTGGCAGAGTGTGTGCGGGGCATGGCAATACTTCACTTAAAACCTCTTCAAGAGGTTCGGGTTGACTGTCAAATACGACTGGGCTTGTTGAAATAAGATAAAAGTAATCTTCTGCTGATATCCTGTTTTTGGAAACAGCTACTTCAAATGCTTGTTTGAGGTAATCGCAATAGGGTTCATCTAGAGGCGAGAACCCATTCCAATCGGGAGGACAGCAGGATTGGTCTTTTAACCACTCGATAAAATCGTCACCTTTTTTATTAAATGGAACTTCACAGACGATTATATCTACATTAGGACATGCTTTTTTCACATTGTCATACACAATCCGCATGTATCTTTTTCCGGAATCATCGTTGTCGGGTATAAGAATGAACTTTTTTATGTGACGGTAATTGGCGAGAATTGCCCAATCTGCTAAATGTCCTTGACTTGATCCCATCATGGAAGTAATTGCCGGAAGGCCTAGATGGTGCGCAGCTTGCACGCATTTTTCTCCTTCAAAAATATAGACAAATCCTTCAAAATCTTTCTTAGGAAGTGATTCTATTCCGTATAGGGGTGAGGGAGTTGGCGCTCCCTCAATCCAGCTTCCATCTTTAGCGATGTGAAATTGATGGAAACGTTTCCTTTTCCTATCCTCATCGTACCTTGCCACGATTGCAATAGGTTTTCTATTTGAGTCCAAATAAGTCCAGTAATGAGTTAAATTTTGCCTTTGAATGATTGATGGCAAAACGTTCATGAGACCCTCCATTCACTATGAAGTTTTTCTAACGCTTCGCGAAATGAGAGTTCGTACTTCTTCTCCGTATAAGTAATAATATCTCCACCCTTTGCTCCACACGAAAAACAGATAAACGCGCCACTGTCGCTGTTCACTTTAAAAGAGCCAATCGTGCCATCATCATGAAATGGACAAAGACCGGAAACGGCCCATTGTCCTGATTTATAGCAATATCTATGGAGATCTTGTTCGCGCATGTAAAAATCACAGGGTGCAATCCACTCCTTGATTTTGGCAGCATCTAAATCCCGTTTATATGATTTCATTGATCGACTCCTTGATTGGATTCGATCCATTGTTCGAATAGATCCATTCTAACAACCAGGCGCTTGCCTATTTTTCTCACCGCACTTTGCAGGCGATTGCGATGTCGATTGAGCAAAAAATGTCTGATCTGGCCCATAGTAAATGGATATTTACCGCTTGATACGATTTGTTGTGGGGACCAGTACTCGTAATTGATCATAGAACCTCCTAAAATTAGGTTTTTGTTTATCTAAGCCTAATTTTAATGGAAGGTGCCAATTATACGTCGGCACGGTGGTGGTCACTTTTTATAGATATGAAAGAAAACAACTTTAAATATTTATTATCAGGTGTTTAGATTGATTCAATGGTCTCCAAAAATATGCGGCTGACTGAGGAAAGATAAGTAGGTGATATTGCCATATTCTGGGTTTGGCTTTACTGACTTGATCACTTCATCTAACACCCGAGTCAGACTTCTTCTCGGCTTTTGGAGGATTGTTTCTCTTGGTTGTTTTGATGGAAGGAACGCTACAGCCTGAAGAAAAGCACATAATCGATTCGATATTTTTAGCGGTTGTTCACCGAACAATGTAGATATTAGCATTACGGAAAAATCGTTATCAAGAAGTGGGCGCCAGAAATTATTTCCTCCATATGTAGGCGTTGTAGATATAGAGAAGTCGACTCCTGAAAGAAGTGATTCCGATTTAATACTACTGACCATTTCTAAGGTTTTAGGGAGTCGTATGCGCGACGCTGCGATGCAAAGCCAACACAAGGCTAAGCTCTCTATAGCGGCGTGTTGTGCATCAGGACGGCTACAACGAGCTCTACGCGCAAGTTCCATTAAAATATTTGCCGCGGTAGCCTCGGAGAGAGGATAGGCTTCAGGAGGGTGTAACCTTATAATTTTTCCGTAATGCAAACTCATTTTATAAGGAATGATATGTTCGATAAATGCCACTTGTTCCTTAGGATTGGTTTTTCGTAAGAAGTTCAAAAAACTCTTTAATGCTCTCCATTCTAATCGATGTCCCTTGCCATCATCTTCGATTGATTGCGCCAGGCAAATGATGTAATCGAACAATACATCGTCTTTAGCAGGCGGCACTATATCAAACCTATTGTCGTCTGCATAATAAGTGTCTGAGGGTTCTTTTGACTCAACTTCTTGATATGTCTGGGTCTTTTTATTGTAAACAAGGCAAGTTTTAAACTTGGGTAGTCCTGCTGTTTTCAACCAGTTTCTCCAAGCTGTATACATACCCAAAGCTAAAGATTTAGCAACTTTAGCAGCTGGAAGATCACCATATAGCCACCGCTCTAATTCATTGCGCTCCCAGACATCGGTTGCTCCATGTAACCAACATCGAACTTTTACTTCTTCATAACTTTTTTCTGAGACCTCCTCAAATTCAGGGTTTAACATCCGAGTATCAGAGTAAATAGCCTTCAAAAATTCAAGTTCATTCTCAAAATTGGCCAAGAGATTTTTTATCTTTAATAAGGGGTCATTTTCAGTCTTCATCTTTTTTTCCGTTTGAAATTTGCTGTGAAATATTAGTACTAAATTTTTTTATATTTTTTGCGTCGAGGTGCGTGTAGCGTACAAGCATTTGCAAAGTGCGATGACCTGTTGCAGTTGCCAACTCAAGATTTGAAGCGCCCTGAGCTGCAGCTAATGTACAAAATGTGTGCCTTAAGTCATGGAATCGACAATTTTCAATACCAGATCGCTTTAACGCTTCGTACCAAGCCTTTCTAATATCAATTTTTCCAAATGCTGTACGACTTGCAAAAACAATAACTTTGTTTGGCTGTCTTTTTTCGTATAACTGCTTAAGCTCTTCAATCAGAGTGTCAGCCAGCGGAATACTTCGAGGCCTTCCATTTTTAGTTTCTTTGATGTAAGCTAATTTGTTCTCGAAGTCGATATAGCGCCATTCAAGTGCAAGTATCTCCCCTTGGCGCGCACCAGTTGTAATAGCTGCTAATACAATGCAATAGAGGTAAGGATTTTTACTTTGATGACAAGCTTCTAAAAGCGTTTTTATTTCCTCAGCTATTAAAAATCGATCCCTTCCAGGATTCTCTTTAAGCTTGATTAAGTTTGAACAGGGACTTTCACTCAGCCACTTCAGCCTTTTTGTAGCGTAGGTAAAAAGAGAAGAAAGTGTTGCTAAATACCGATTTGTTGTTCCCGGAGATCGTTTTTTGCCTTTGTCTGTAGGCGTCTCTTGAAGAAACTGTCTTTCTTTTGCTATTAAATCAGGAGTGATGTGAACGAGAGCATAAGTACCTATGCGACCTTTCCAATAATTTAAATGTCTAAGTGTATCAGATGCTGACTTGTGATGCTCTAGGGCTCCGTCTGATAGAAAACGGTCAACAAGCTCTATAAATGTACTCTGCAATTTATGTTGATCAAATTTAAACTGACCTTGCTTAATACGGCGTTTTGTCGCTTCTTCCCAATCGACAGCCTCTTGCTTTCGATCAAATGTAGCGCAAACTGTAGGGTAGCCCTTAATACGGACTACAGCTCTCCAGGAATAACCATTTTGTAATTTTCTTTTGTAGATAGACATTACCAACCTCTTATTTTGAATTCATAAGATTGGATGTATCACGTGTGAGTTTATGTTTTTCCTCTTGCACCGTTATTGCACCTTTCTGGAAAAACTGGACTTTTTGAGAACTGATGTCGGTTGACTTCAATTGTTTATCTACAAGCTAATAAGAGACTTGTAGATTTAGCGGTAGTCGGATTCGAACCAACGACACACGGATTATGATTCCGTTGCTCTAACCAACTGAGCTATACCGCCCCTGAAAATTGCGGGAGAAGGATTCGAACCTCCGACCTTTGGGTTATGAGCCCAACGAGCTGACCGCTGCTCCATCCCGCGATAGATTAAAGCGAAGATTCTATCTTTTTTTAAGATTATCTTCAAGCTTCTTTTTAATATAATTAAAAGTAACTCTTGTTCCTCCTGACGCTTCATCAAAAATAGCACGCCCTCTCTCTCCCATCGCCTTTCTTTGGTTAACATTTTCAAAAAGTTCTTCTAAAGTATTTTTTAGATTTTTAAGCGGAATTTGAAGACCCGCTTCAGCTTGATTAACAAGATGTACAAATTGCGACTGAGTTTGCATATAAGGACCAAAGAGACAGGGTGTCGAGTACCAAAGAGGTTCTAAAATATTATGCCCTCCCACTTTAGAAGTGTAACTGCCCGCTACAATAGCTACTTGAGCAAGCTGATAGCACGTTCTCAAAAACCCCATTGTATCGATTAAAAGAATCTGCTTATTACACAGCGTCTCATTTTGACTATAGAGGCCAAAAGTTAAACCCGTTTGACGCAGCAAAGCACCTACTGCGCTGTTGCGCTCTGGATGCCTTGGAACAAGTAAAACTTTAAGGTGAGGGTATTTAACAAAGAGAGGCTTTATCTGCTCTATAAGAGCTTCCTCTTCGCCCTCATGGGTAGAGCCTATTGCAATACAGAGCTCGCCAATACCTAACTTCTTTTTGAGAGCCTCAAGTTCAGAGCTACTAAGGATCGGATAAGAGTCATCAAGCTTTAAGTTTGAAGTTATTTGGATGGAGTCTGAGTTAAATCCAAGATCCATAAATCTTTTTTTATAGACCTCATCTTGAACCAGCAAGAAATCAAATGTTGAAAAATACCAATCTGAAAAAGGCTTGATTTTTTTAAGCCTTCGATAAGAACGTAAAGATATTTTTCCGTTAATAAGACCTATTGCAGCTCCCCTTTTTTTACATGCATTCATAAAATTTGGCCAAATATCTGTTTCGACTAAAAGAAGAAGATCTAAAGAGAGTCCCTTTAAAAGAGAGCTCATAACCCCTTTGAAATCTATTGGGAGGATAATATGGTGATCTACAAAAGGAGTAGACCTTTTAGCTTCAGCATGCCCCGTCTCTGTAATAGAGGAGACTATTAGCGTAGAGCTAGGGTACGCTTCTTTTATTTGCTTAAGAAGATTGGAAGCCGCTTTTATTTCGCCTACTGAAACAGCGTGCAACCAAATAGTGGGCTTACCTTTCTTAAATACGTAGGTTTTAAATCCAAGTTTCTCGCGTAATTTGCCTTTGTATTTTTTTTTAGTAATGTACTGAAAAAAAAAGAACGGCAAATAAGAACAAACAAAGCAAAAGATAAGAATCTGATATAAAATATTCATTTAACGAACTACAAAATTAATGAGTTTATTAGGAACGAAAATCGTTTTCACAAGATCCCCTTCCAAATGCTTTGAAATTGTTTTATTTTCTTTTGCTAGTGCTACAATAGTCTCTTCAGATTGATCTTTAGGTAAATTAAATCGTCCTCGTAATTTTCCATTCACTTGAACGATATAGGTAGCCGTTGACTCCTCTAAAAATTTCGGATCAAAAGTGCAAAAAGATTTATATTCTAGTGGCTCTTTTTGACCCAAACATTCCCACAGTTCACACGCTATATGAGGAGCTAAAGGGTAAAGGCATTGAATAGCCATCAGCAAAATAGATCTAGGCTGTTCTTTAAGTTTTGAAAATTGATTTACAAAGATCATAAACTTGGAAATAGCCGTATTAAAAAAGTGTTGTTCGAAGTCTTCTATAACTCCCTTTACTAATGTGTGACCTATTTTTAAAGCCTCAGGAGATTCAACGTCTGATAACTTTTCTGAAAAACAAAGTTCATGAAATCTATGTAAAAAACGATAACACCCTTGAATTCCATCAATATTCCAGACTTTCTCCTTATCTAGAGGCGCCATAAACATTTCATAAAGACGCAGAGCGTCTGCTCCAAATTCTTCAATGACATCATCGGGGCTAAGGCCATTGAGTTTAGATTTTGACATTTTTTCAATTTGTGAAGAAAGCTTCTCTTTAGTTTCTTTATGGATATAGTGAAGTTCTTCTTCAATGACGTCTTTAGTCGCGACATAAGCATTCTTAGCGTTTTTAAAAGACCTTGCGGTTACAACCCCTTGATTACGCAGCGATTTAAAAGGCTCCTTTGTAGAGACAAGACCGCAATCATAAAAAACTTTATGCCAGAATCTTGCATAAAGAAGGTGAAGCACTGCGTGCTCAGCACCTCCCACGTAAAGATCAACAGGCATCCAATATTTTTCAGCTTCCTTTGAGAAAGGCTCATTTTTATTTTGTGGATCTAAGTATCTCAAGTAATACCAACAAGAACCTGCCCACTGAGGCATTGTATTAGTTTCTCGAAGAGCTTTTCGACCCGTTTTTGGATCGGTGATTTCAACCCAGTCTCTTGCTTGCTCTAAGGGGCTTTTTCCTGTTTTAGAAGGTTGATAGCACACATCTTCTGGAGGTAAAAGAGGAAGCTCATCTTGATCAAGAGCTCTTATTGTACCATCGTCAAAATGTAAAATAGGGATCGGCTCGCCCCAGTAGCGTTGTCTAGAAAAAAGCCAATCACGTAGTTTAAAGTTGATGGTCTTTTTACCGTTTTGAGACTCTTCAAGCCATTTAATTGTTTTTATCTTAGCTTTTTCAGTTTGAAGTCCATTTAGATCAAGTGTATCAGACTGACTGTGAACTAAAAGACCTGACCCTAAAAAACAAATTTCAAGAGCGTCTATCTGTTTAATGGTCCCTTCTAGATTAGAACCTTCTAAAGCTTTCCTAGGATGAATAACGGGTCTTATAGGTAAATTGAATTTTTTAGAGAACTCAAAGTCTCTTAAATCTTGACCGCCTGGCACCCCAACTACAGCTCCTGTTCCATAAGTAAGCAAGACGTAATCTGCAATCCAAATAGGAATTCGCTCCCCATTGAAGGGGTTTATGCAAAAGGCACCTGTTGCAACACCTGTTTTTTCTTTTGACAATTCTGTTCTCTCTAAATCAGAGCGAGCACTCACCTCTTTCACATAAGTATCTATTGAAGCTTTTTGCGCGTGAGTTGTGATCTTTTTAACAAGTGGGTGTTCTGGAGCTAAAACGAGGAACGTCGCTCCAAATAGAGTTTCCGGACGCGTTGTATATACGGTGATCGTCTCCTGAGTCTTTTCTTCTCTAAAATAGACGTTAGCTCCTTCGCTTTTTCCAATCCAATTGCGCTGCAGCTTTTTAATTCCTTCAGGCCAATCTAAATCGTCTAAGTCGTCTAAAAGTCGGTCCGCATACTCTGTAATTTTAAGAACCCATTGTCTTAAAGGTCTACGTTCAACAGGATGCCCTCCAATATCTGATTTGCCATCTACAACCTCTTCATTAGAAAGAACAGTTCCTAAAGCAGGGCAGAAGTTGACAAGCAGATCGGCCTGATAGGCGAGTCCTTTTTCATAAAGCTTTGTAAAAAGGAATTGAGTCCATTTATAAAAGTCAGGACCACTTGTTTTAATTTCTCGATCCCAGTCGTAACTAAAGCCGATTCTTTTGAGCTGCTTACGAATATTTGAGATATTTGTTTCTGTTGTAATTCGAGGATGAACCCCAGTTCGTATCGCGTATTGTTCAGCGGGCAGTCCAAAACTATCCCACCCCATCGGATGCATCACATTAAATCCTAGCTGTCTTTTATAGCGGGCTAAAATATCCGTTGCGGTATAGCCAACTGGATGCCCAATATGAAGTCCATCCCCTGAAGGATAGGGAAGCATATCTAAAATGTAATATTTAGGCTTTGAGGGATCAATTTCACATTTAAATGTTTTTTCACTTTCCCACTTTTTTTGCCATTTTAGTTCAATAGCATGAGGGTCATATTTTTTTTTCATTTCTTTAGAAGTAGTGTCTGTCATTGCTCAACTTGATTCAATTATAGGGTAATATTTTGCCATGAAAACTTTTTAAAGTGTATTCATTTAAATGAACTTTTCTAGAATAGATACCTATAAATCTAAAATTAAAATTAAGTTCATAAATGGGAAATATTCTTGCGCTCAGTCTTTTTTAATAGAAACGATATCTGCATTCACACAAGACATCCTAATCAGGCATCAAGAAAGGAGAGCCGAGCAACAAGCTTTTGAATATCTAGGCGAAAGTCATGGAGCTGAAAAGTTTTTTCTTACTTCCCCTATAGTAGGGTACGCACACCCTCCTGATGAAGAACGTCTAGACTATGTGCGTAAATTTAAACCTCTATCTAAGATAGACAAGTAGTTTGATTTAAACTCGTGTACTAAAAAATTTCAATTACATCATTGGCAAAAATATTTTTAATCGTTTAGTCTTTATGTAATCTTAATTTTACTTCAGGAACAGAAAATGACTTATTTAAGCTCTTCTAACAGTTCAGTAAATGGTTCATTAGGTTTATTTTTAGGCAACACCCCTAAAGACTTCAATGACACTTCAATAGGAGGAGGCGTTCCATTTGATTTTCCACCTCCCCCCGGTGGCGGCGGAATGTCCGTTGGCAATTTATTCAATAACATTGCAGAGATTCAACAACTCCACGCCCTTCAGAAGGCTTTACATAACTTAGTTGCCGTTCTCTTTGAGTCACTAGTGAATAGATCAGGTGAAAGTGAGTCCTCTACTAATCATGTAATAGATGTTTTACAACCTTCTGACACTATAACTTCTCTGAGTAAATGGGTTGGAACCTTCTTCACCAGCGCTACTTCCCTAGAAACCACTTCACCTCTATCAAAAGGCTCCAGTTTCAGAGACCCTCTTTCAATATATGACTTATTAGGAAGTAAAGGCATTCCAAACAGCCCTATTGAAAGAACAGTTTATATGTTCAGGAGACGAGCTCCCCCAACAGCTGCTGAAAGCTTTTTATCTTTTGGGTTTCCTGTTCTTAGAGTAACACCTACTGAGCCTGAAGATATACCTACAGATCAAGCAGCTGCTGGAGCTGGAGCTGAAAGAAGGGGAGATTCTGGTATTTATGGATTTGATACCACAATAGGAGGCCGATACTCAGGAATTTTTGTAGATGAATCAGGTCATATACGCCCTCCATCTGAAAGATTCGGATTTGGTGAAGCTGCGACTGCAGACCCGGGAAGCACGAGAACATCAACATTAGAGCCTATTGATGAAGCCTCTGAGCAAAAAATTCTCAAACGAGGAGAAACCGTTTCTCAATTGATTCAAGACCTTGGAGGAGTGGAAGCTGGAGAGGTTATTATTAGAGATATTGCCCATTGGCTCAATAGAGACACAGCAGCTGTAACTAAAGTGGTCGAACTCTTTGGTTTCAATAGTGAATTAATTAGTTCCGGAAAAGAAGCATTCAGAGTCAGTATTCTTGAAAAAGCAGGCGTTTCAAGTGAAACAATTCCTGAGTTTTATGCAGCCGCAACAACGCTAGGATTTAACTTTAAAAACATTGCAACATTGCGTAAAAGTTGTTTAGGTTTAATTCAAAGCGACAACCTGTTTAGTTTTCAGACACTTCTAGCCTTGGAAAAGCTTATTGACCCTAGTGACTTAAACTTAAACGAGCAGGAAGTAGAGGGACTTAAGGCTGTTGTTCAAGATCTTGTTAAGCAAGTGCTTGTTGCTGATATTATAGCCTATTACACAAAAATAATTGAAGAAGGGGGCAAGTGCGCAGACAGTAAAGTATTTATTCATCTACTTAAAAACGAGAAGTTCAAAGCCTCTTTCGAAAGACTTCAGAACTTACAGATAGAAACTCAAAAACAAGTAGAGCTGAAAAGTAGAATGGAACACTTGCAAGCTACACAGAGCAGCGAACTAGACCTAGCTGTTAAGCAGTTTACAACTAAGTACCAACAAAGAGAAAAACCCGAATTACTTAAAGAAATTTACGGTGGTACCGGAGGCAGCAAACCAGCTGAAGCCGGCAAGAAAATGACTGTTGATGGAGTGGCTCGAGCCTTACTTGTAAATAAAGATGATGAGTTTGGAAAAAAGCTCCAAGAGCTTATAGAACAGCTCAAAAAAGTTCACTCCACACAACAGAAAGACTTAGAGAGCGAGTATGAAGCTTAAAGGTCCTTTTTCTGATTTGATTATGGGGTGATTTTTAAAAGGCTTGATAGGATCTAGTTTTTATCTTTATAGATTAGAATTTCGAATTCTTTATTGGATTAAATTACAACGTTGTTGAAAATATTTTTAATAGTTTAGTCTTTATGTAATTTTAATTTAATATCAAGGACAGGCATGACTTATTCGATTTCTTCTAACCATTCCGCAAATGCATCGTTAGGTTTATTTTCAGACAACGCCCCAAAAGACTTCAATGACTCTTCAATAGACGGAGTATTTCCATTTGATTTTCCACCACCTCCAGGAGGAGGAGGAATGTCTATTGGCAATTTATTCAATAACATTGCAGAGATTCACCAACTGCATGCCCTTCAGAATGCTTTACATACCTTAGTTGCCGCTCTCTTTGAGTCACTAGCTAGTAAATCAGTTGAAAGAGAAACATCTACTGATCGCGTAATAGATATTTTACAACCTTCTGACACTCGAGCTTCTCTGAGTAAATGGATTGGAAGCTTCTTCACCAGCGCTACTCCCCTACAAGCCAAGCCAGCTCTGTCAAAAGGCCCCTGTTTCACTAATCTTTTTTCACTAGATGATTTGTTAGGAACTAAAGGAATTCCAAGAGGCCCTATTGAGAGAGCTGTTTATATGTTGCCCGGCAGAATGAGCTCGGAAAAAAGTGACGCTCACGCAGCTGAGCGTCATAACCAACAAGTAGCAAATAATTACTTACACTTTGGATTTCCGGTTACTCAACAAACTCCCGAGGCTACTGAGTCTGAAAGCAACTCCGTACCAGAAGGTGCTGCAGCAGCAGTCGAAAGTAAACCTGGTAGAGCCTCTGGAGAATACGGATTCTCTACCGAGTTAGGGCAAAGAGTTTCAAGTTTGTTTTTAGAAAGCAATCCTAGAAGCCGTTATTCATCAACCTATGAGGGTTTTGAGCTTGGCCTCTCTCAAGATTCGCTAGAGAACTCTGCTCCCCAACTTTTAGAGAGAGGGCGTCAAATTTCAAACTTTATCCAAACATTAGGCAGAGTAAATGATGGCGCCGAAGTAATTGAAGGACTAGCAGAGTGGCTTACAACTGATCCTGAAATTCAAGTAGAATTAGTTGAATTTCTAGGGTTTGAAGATGAAGTAATCTCCACCGGCGCTCATACAGTAAGACGTAGCATGATTGAAACCATGGCTTTTGACGGAACTAAAGTCCCTGAATTTTATGCTGCTGCAACACAATTAGGGATCCACTTTGGAAACATAGAACTGCTACGGTATATATCTGCCGCAGCAGTTAAAAGTGACAATGAGGAAACTTTAACTCAGCTACTAGATCTTAATACTCTGATTCAGTCTGTTCTTCCAAAATTAAAATTAAATCCCGAGGAAACTGAAGGAATAAAGCGGGTCGTTCAAGACCTTATTGAGAAACTACTAATTTCCGATCTCGTTATGTTCTATAAAAAAGCAATTGATGATGGAGAGACACCCTCCAAGAGTAAAGTTTTCAAGTTACTGCTTTCAAAAACGAATTTTGAGCCTGCTTTAAGAAAGTTGGAAAAGCTCGAGATAAAAGCACAAAGAAGCCTAGAACTACAATCTAAGATGAAGCAATTGATGGCCACACAAAATAAAGAGCTAAGAGAAGCTGTTAATACCTTTACAGCTAAGCATGAAAAGAAAAAGAATCAGGAAAAAATAGACTTACTTAGAGAATTATATAAGGATAAACAAGGTGGTGAGCCAAGATCAGACAAACAACAGATGAGTCGTGATCAACTGGCTCAAGCCTCTCTTCAAAATAAAGAATCTCAATTTGAGAAAAGACGCGAAGAGCTTATAGAACAGTTTGAAAAAGTCCACTTAACGCAACAGAATGACTTAAAGAGTGATTATCAAAATTAAAGGGTAATTCCTGACTCAACTATAAGATATTTTTCAAATAAAACCTAATCACTTATAGCTCAATTTTAAAAGTCCAATATTTAAAAGGCTTGATAGGATATAGTATTTATCTTTATAGGTTAGAATTTCAAATTATTTATTGGACTAAATTAGAACGTGAGTGAAAAAAACGCCTACTCAGGCATATTCAAAGGACACAGACTTGGTTTTGGCTTTGTCAAATCTCTTGATGGAGAATTTTCTCCTGACATCTTCATCCCTAAAAGCGCTACCTCGCATGCTATCGAGGGAGATCTTGTAGATGTTGAAGTAACTTCCAAAGAATCCAAAAAGGGTTGGGAAGGAAAGGTTACAAACATAGCGCAGCGCAAGCACCAGTTGATTGCCGGGATCGTAACTGAAGTTTTTACTAAAAAAGCCATCCTCTTCTGCCCTCTTTTAGGCATGTCTAAAGAAGTTGAAATTGCGATTAAACCTCCCCTGAAATTAAAAGTTGGGGATAGAATTAGAATTGAGCTTAAGAAATGGAAAAGTAATCAAAAAAAAGTTGAAGGACACTTTAAGAGCTACATAGGAAACATTGCCGATCCCTCTTGCGATATCACTGCGGCTATTTCTGAATTCATCTTAAGGGAAGACTTTTCAGATGAAATTAAGACCTATCTTAAAAGACTGCCAACAGAGATCGTCCCCGAACATTATCCGGATAGAGAAGATCTTCAAGATTTAGAATGTTTTACAATCGATCCCGCGACTGCCAAGGACTTTGACGATGCGGTCTCTTTAGAAAAAAACAAACAAGGTAATTGGGTTTTAGGTGTTCACATTGCAGATGTCTCCTATTTTGTGCACGAAAGGAGTCCAATTGATCAAGAAGCTTCAAAACGATGTAACTCTACTTACTTTCCAGGTAGATGCGTTCCCATGCTTCCAAGTGAGCTCTCTGACAACCTCTGTAGTTTAAAGCCCAATGTCCCAAGGCTTGCAGTGTCTACCTTTATGACCTTTGACAACGATGGCGCCCTACTCAACACACGAATTATTCGCTCTATCATTAAAAGTAAACATAGATTTGCATACGAAGACGTTAAAGAGATCCTAGATCTTAAAAAGAAAAGTCCTTTCTACGACTCATTAAAACAACTTGAGTCAATGGCTCTTATCCTTAAAAGTGTCAGAAGAAAAAGAGGATGCTTAGATCTAGCTCTTAGTGATACTCGAATTATTGTCGATGAAAAAGGAGTACCTACAGGAATTGAAGTTGTTGAGTATGACATTACCCATCAGATGATCGAAGAGTTCATGCTTAAAAACAACGAAGTAATAGCTAAACACCTTAGTGACAAAGGTAAAGAAATCCCCTACCGTATTCACGAGCCACCAAAGTCTGACAATCTAAGAGATTTTGTCCAAATTGCAGACACAATGGGGTTCAAACTTTCGATGCCACCTACCAAAGAGGAGCTTCAAAGTGTATTTGACGAAATCAAGGGCTCTGAAAAAGAACATCAACTTGCCGTCTCTTTTATTCGCTGCATGAAACTTGCAATCTATTCTCCTGAGAATCAAGGCCATTACGGACTCCAGTTAGAGTATTACTGCCACTTCACAAGCCCTATTCGCCGCTATATGGACCTTGTGGTACATAGAACACTCTTTGATGAAAGCTCTCTTACTGACTGTCAAGAAATCTCAGAGCGATGCTCTGATGCAGAGCGTCTTTCAGCTAAGGCTGAGACCTCAGTCAGAACTCTTAAAATCATAAGGTTTTTAGAAATAAAACAAACACACCCAAGGCCGGTCTATCAAGCTGTTGTCACTAAAATTAAACACTTTGGAATATTTTTTGAGCTCCCTGACATCTTACTAGAAGGCTTCTTGCACATCTCAAAATTAGGCAGAGATTATTATCTATTTAATGAAAAGAGCACATCTATTATAGGTGAGAAAACAGGCGACACTCTTCATATTGGCCAAAAAATCAAAGTCAAAGTTGATTTGATTTGTTTGATTACTCAAGAAGTTCAATGGAGGCGCGTTACAAAATAGACTAGGAGAATAGTATGCCTAAATTCAGATCCGCTCTTTTTTTTCTCTTTCTTTTACCTTGTTTCACCCTTTTTTCAGATCCTCTTTCAAATTCACAATTAACTGAAGTCGTCTCAGGTAATTCTTTTTCAGGTCATTCTTCAGACTCAAATAGAGTTTTCACCCTTTACTTTGCCCCAAATGGCACTGTTTACATCAACAAGAGCGGTTTAAATGGTTACACCCAATACGGGAAATGGAAAGTTAGCGGTGACTTGCTTGTTACGCCCTGGCCTTTAAGAGACCAGAAAACTTCATCTAATCAAGTATTCAACTTTTATACAGAACGAGATTTAACGGTTTATAAGCTACAGTTTAACCCGATCCAGAACAACATTTACGAACCTTATAGACCCAAAACCTGCAGTTGCCAGATTTTCACCCCTGGGCCTTTTCCACAATGCACATGGATTAAGGGAAAAGCAAAACTTTAGCTCCCCATTCATAATTTTGCATAAAGACTTAAATTCATCCTCCGTGATACCCTCTCAATTTCTGAAAACAAACTGGGCAATCCCCCTTTAACAGACTTCTAAGATGAAAAAGAATTTTCTAACAGGAATTGTAATACTAATTCCAATAGCTCTAACAATTATCATTGTTCTTGTTATTGTGGATTTGCTGACTCAGCCTTTTATGGGCGTTATGGAGCAGGTTCTCAATCAATCGACTATTTTCCAGCGCAATCTACCTCTTTTTAATTCTGAACAAGCTCTAAGAGCTTGGAGCCGCATTGCAATTTTAATTAGCCTTTTTGTTTTCATCCTTCTTCTTGGAATTTTAGCTCGCTGGTTTATCTTCAAGATGTTTGAGAATTTGGGGGATAAGATCATCCATAGAATTCCAATTATCAATAAACTTTACAAGACTCTCAAAGAAGTCATTAAGGTCATTTTTAATTCAGATTCAAAGACCTTTAAAGAAGTTGTCATGGTTCCATTTCCCAATAAGCATGCCTATTGCCTTGGGCTTTTAAGTCGCGACTCCCCTGCTATTTATAACAAGCATACAAAACAAACTCTCACCGCAGTATTCATCCCAACAACTCCAAACCCAACAACAGGCTACTTACTTCAATACCCACAAAATGAAATCCAAAAGCTCAACATGACTGTTGAAGAAGCATTAAAATTTATTGTTTCCTGTGGTATGGTCAGCCCTAGTGAGATTAATTCTAAATTCCTAGGTAGTGAACAAAAATGAAGCGAATTTTCTTATCAGGTTTAGCCGTACTTTTGCCCGTAGCTTTAACCTTCCTCATCATCCTTTTCATTCTCAATTTCTTAACAAATCCCTTTGTAAGATTGTTTGAAAATTGGATTTGTGAAGCTAACCCTAATTTTTTTAACCACATTTCCCCTAAAACGCTCCATTATCTGATTCAATTTATAATTTTAATTAGCCTTTTCTTTGTAACTGTGGTTACGGGAGCTTTAGGTCGAATTTTCTTTATTCGCTATTTTCTAAAGCTAGGCGACAAAATTATCAATAAACTCCCCGTTGTGAATAAAATTTATAAAACAACTAAAGATATAATTAAGAGTCTTTTTTCACCTGACGCAGGCTCTTTTCAAAAAGTTGTTTTAGTCCCTTTCCCGAGTACAACAGAGTATTGTTTAGGTCTTTTAAGCGGTGCGGCTCCAAAAGCATGCCAGGATAAGGAAGAGGAGGAACTTGCAACCGTTCTCCTTCCTACAGCGCCTCACCCCATCTCAGGCTATCTCATGCTTTTTAAAAAGAAAGATGTCATTGAACTAGATATGACTATTGAAGAAGCTATTAAATTCACCGTTTCCTGTGGTATTGTCCACCCCGAAACCATGTAAAGTTATCTTTAAATCAATTTTCGCTTGTAAAATTACCTTGGTTTGAAGTAAACTATTGGCACAAAAAAACCGAGAATACTATGACAAGACTCAGTAAACAATTTAGAAGACGAATGGTTTCCCCTAAGAGACCTAATATACCTGGAACAAAAACAGGACCTAAAAAAGACAACTTGAAAGTGGGCTTTAAGGAGCATGCAAATGCTGCTAACGAACTCCTCTTTTTTATTCCTAAAGTTAAATCCGTATAACCCCCCCATAAGGTACCATGTCAAGACACCCAAGTTTTGGAAAATCAATTAAAACCGGTAAAAAGAGAAATGTCCTTAAGCGCTATGAACGCATTGACGTTCTAAGAGATCTTGGACATTGGGACGAGAAGAAGAAGAAAGTAACAGGCCTTCCTAAAACACCTTCCGAATAAATTTGGACGTTGTTGTTAACAATTCCCAAGCTCTTCTCTCTATATGTATCGACTCTATAGCGCCCATTGTTGAAGCTGTTCTGCAGCAAGAGAGTGAAGCCTGTGATGAAATCATAATTCACTTTGTTGAAGAACCGGAAATCTGTAAAATCCACAAACAATTTTTTAACGATGATTCTGCGACCGATTGTATTTCAATTCAGGTAGATGAAAAGGATGCCTCCCCTCGATTTCTAGGTGAAATATTTATCTCTCCTAAGGCAGCTCTTGATTACTTAGATCAAAAAAAAGAAGATGCTTATCAAGAACTTACACTCTACCTTGTTCATGGAATCCTTCACCTAATCGGATACACTGACAAAGAAAATAAAGAAATTCAAAAGATGAGGCTTGCAGAGAAACGTCAAATGGATTATTTAAAAGAGCGTAATCTACTAATCAAAAAATAGGTTTTTTTTGTTTATTCTCGGTCTTTCAATCTCTTGCATCTTTATTTTTCAGGTTTTCTTCCTGTGCCTGCTCACGCAAGTTTTTAGAAGATCCCATAAAAACCAAGCTAGAAAATTTCTAAACGCCCACCCCTATCTCTTTTTTTACAACAAACTCTACAACCTCTTTTTCACTCACAAACATTTTAACGGCGTTTTCACAAGCTGCATTTATGCTAAAAACATTGCTCGTTTTGGATTCGGAATCTCAAGTTTTGTTTTTATCCTAGGGCTAAAATCGATTAAGGTTAGCTGGGGAAGTCTCCCCTTTATATTGTTTGCCCTTTTAATTATTTATATTTTAATAAGCGATTTACTCCCTCGCTTATTTTCTACCTCTAATACTGAGAAATTATTTCTAGTGGGTTCCTTTTTTGTCTCCATCTACTTAACTCTTCTTCTTCCTCTTATCATCCCTTTTTTGAAAATATCGCGTCACGCCCATATTAAAATAACATCAAGTGAAGAGCATATACTCAGAGTAAAAGAAAGAGTCTACGACCTCATTCAAGAAACATTACCTGGTAACAACTTAGAGCAAAGGGACCGTCAGCTCATAGAATCAATCCTGAAATTCAAAGAACGTATTGTAAGAGAGGTTATGGTTCCAAGAGCCGATATTTTTGCTCTTCCTCATGACACGCCAATTAAAACGGTTGCAAAGTTACTCTTTGAAGAAAACTACAGTCGTATTCCCATCTATAAAGACACTCTTGACAATGTTATTGGTGTTCTATTCTACAAAGACTTTCTAAGCCTTTATATGACTTCAACGCTTCATCACGATTCCAAGCTTTTAGATCAAACCGTAGATGTCTTAATGAAAGAACCTCTCTACACCCCTGAGACCACTAAAATCTCACATCTTCTGCAAGAATTTCTTCAAAAGCAACAGCATTTAGCCCTCGTTGTTGACGAGTTTGGCGCTATAGAGGGCATAGTCACAATCGAAGATCTATTAGAAGAGATTGTAGGTGAGATTGAAGATGAATATGACAATGAAGACCCCTGTATGATTACAGAGCAAAAGGATGGCTGGATTGTAGACGCCAAAACACAGCTCCATGAAATTGAAGAGGCTACACATCTTAAGATCCCGCAACACGGGGACTATGATACTATTGGGGGGTATGTTATCCATAGAGCCGGAGAAATTCCACCTGTAGGTCTCAAAATCAGCCACGACGATTATGATTTAGAAGTCATCTCTGCCACAGAAAGACAACTTCTTAAAGTGCGCGTAATCCCTAGAAAAGAAGCAAACTCTAAGTAGAGTCCTTTTTAATCTGATTTTTCCAAAACCCTAGAAAGAGCGCTGCTGCTTGAGAAACGTTCAGCGAGTCTATTTTTCCATGCATGGGTATTTGAAGGGCGTGATGAGCCTGCTTTTGTAAAATAGAGCGTACGCCTTCCCCTTCTGAACCTAAAATAAGGAGCGTCTTTTGAGCAAACTCAAATTCAAAAAGAGATTCACTGTTAGGCCCTAAGTGAGCAATCACCACTTCATACCCCTCTTTGATAAAGAGTCTAATAGCTGTCGATAGATTTGATAAAATATGAATAGGAACAAGCTCACTTGCAGATGAACTTGATTTGGTAACCACAGGAGTTAATTTAGCTCCTCTATTTCTTGACCATACGACAAGATCTACATCGAAACATTCTGCAGCTCTTAAAATAGCTCCCAAATTATGGGGATCATAAATACTATCTAATGCAAGCACCAAAGAGGATTCTCGACTTTTAGCTAAAAATTGCTTAAGGTCCACCCTCTCTCTCTTTTTTAAAGCAGCTACAAATCCTTGATGAGACTTTGAACCGCAAAGAGCATCTAGTTTAGATGGACTTAGATGTTCAATTTCTATTCGCTTAGACTGTAATTCTTTGAGGATTTTTGTTTTACGCTCTGAAGTTTCATCTGAGGCTTTTACGCAATAAGCTTTGAGGATTCTTTTAGCATCGTGCTTTAGGATTTCTTCAATGCAATGGCAGCCCATGATGAGCACTTGGTTTTCATTAGGGGTATTCATATTAATTTTGCATCAGTTTTAGAGCTTCGTCATCACTTAGAATATTTGGCAAGTGTTTCTCTTGTATAACTGCTATATCTGAGTTAAAGCGTTCGTGATTAGAGGCTGTGTATTGCATTCCTATATATTCAATTTCTGCATGGTAAGCCATCTCCTCTAATTCATAGAGGTGGTCTTTTTGATCATCGATGAAAATTATTTTTTTAGGAGCAATATCGTTCTTTTTAAAAAGCGCCTTTAAAGCAATATCTTTTGGATTGTCGCCGCAAAATACAGCCCCTCTTGAAAAATGACATTCTAATTCTGCTTCTAAAGCATGAGGAGGATGATCTAAATTAAAAACGTTTTCTAAGTTCACTTTTTTTAGTTGATCAAATGTTAAATCCATTAAATCATGATCTCTAGAGGTTAAGCCTAGAGTTGGAATATTATGGGTCTTCAAAAAAGAGACTAGGCGAAAGATTCCATTTTCAATAGTTCGCACCTCAGTTGACTTTTGGATTTGCTTCCAAAGAGCAAAAGAGCGCTTACTTGCGTCTTCATAACTCAAGCCTTGATCCATTTGACGTCTAATGAAATGTTTTTCCCAATGAGTACTTCCAATAACCTGAGCCGTTTCAATTAAGGTATGGTCAATATCAAAAATAAAAAACGTTTCTGAGTCAATGAAGTCTACTATTGATTCTATCTTTTTCGATTCAAAAATATAAGTTGACATGTAAGTAGTATAATCCTAAGTATTTCTTTAATTCAATAGTAAATCTTTTTAACAAGCTGAGAGTGTAAGCAAAAACTCTTTTAATTTAGCTAAATCATCGTAAAGCAGTTCCATATCCGCTTTTTTAATCAGTAGATTCGTTTCTCTTTCGCTCGCTCTCAAAAGAGAATACGCCCCTTCCCAGGCCGTATCAAAAGCTGAATGATTCTCTTTATTCACCCATTTTTTAATACAGGTCTTTTGAACCTCATCCTCAAAGAATATTTTCAACAAAACCGCATTTTTCTTTGGATTCTCTTTAAAACAACTAATTAAGTCGAGTAAGATTTGATGAGCTAGACTCGCTCTTTTCAAAAAGAGCCCTTTTCTAGTCGTAAGCCCTCTTCTGTGAATTCTATTTTTTACTATTTTAAACATAAGTTATTCTTTCCTCTACAGCCTTTTTTTATAGGGATCATAAAATTGATCCTTCCATTTCTTAGGGTATCGCTCCCCTTTCTTTATTTCGTACTCTGAACACCCAAAAAACTCTTCAATAGTCTCTTCTGGGAAATTTTCCTCATCGAGTGATTTGGACACCAAATGGTAAAATTCTTGTTCTTCTATTTTAGCCTCTTCATATGCCTTTAAATTTAATGTGATCACGTTAAACCTCCTTTTAAAAAAATGAAGTGGCGACAAGATCGTCTGACACTTGATAAATGTCAAATATTTTTTTGAACATTTTAAAAAAACAAGTCGTTTCCTCTCCTAAAAAGTGTAAATAAAAAATTTTAAAATTTTAAAAATAAAGCATAGAAAAAAGCCTAAATAAGCGTCTTATTTTAGGCTAAAAAAGTTATCAACGAAAACTCCCACAAGAGAAAAAGAGTCTCAAGAAACTAAGAGCAATTAAAGATCTACAGCATCTTAAAGTCCACTTTCATAAGCATGTATTTTATATAGGCTCTTAGCCTTAGAAGGGACCCTTGAAGTTTCAATCAAGGACGGAGAATTTTATAATAAAAGAGAGAGGTTGTTTGACCTAGACTAACAATCAAATATTTAAAAGAGTTGAAAAAGAATTGCGGTTACCAAGACTTGAACTTGGGACCTCGACATTATCAGTGTCGCGCTCTAACCAACTGAGCTATAACCGCGAATTTGGAGGCAAGGAGAATCGAACTCCTGACCTTCTGAATGCAAATCAGATGCTCTACCAGCTGAGCTATACCCCCAATATGATCAATAAGACACTCATTAATTGATTCGAAGTGAGTAAGATACCTAATATTTGAATATATTTGCAAACACTATTACAAAAAAAATACATTTTCAGTATAAATCCTGTTTCAATTCTAATGGAGAAACAAATGCAAAGACCCGACCGAGAAGAAATCACCTCATATCTAAAACAATTACAAAAAAATATTATCAATTCTTTTGAGTCGTTAGAAACAAAAGCGCACTTTCAAGAAAAGCCTTGGGAGCATAAATCAGGTGGAGGTGGCGTTATAGGCTCTTTAAGAGGAAATGTTTTTGAGAAAGCCGCTGTAAACTTCTCTAGTGTCTCTGGACCTTCACTCCCCTTTAGTGACACTCAGACTCCATTCTTCGCAACAGGGGTCAGCTTAATCACTCACATGAGCAATCCTCATGCTCCAACCGTTCATATGAATATTCGCTATATAGAAACTGAAGACCGATTCTGGTTTGGAGGTGGATATGACCTAACCCCTATGGGTTTTTACTATGAAGAAGACAAAATCTATTTTCATAAGACTGCTAAAGACGCTTTAGATCTTATCGACCAAAAACTTTATCCTAAATTTTCAAAAAGTGCTCAAGAGTATTTTTATATCCCTCATCGGAAAAAAGAGAGAGGAGTTGGAGGAGTCTTCTTTGATCAGTACCAAACAGGAAACATTAAAGAGGACTTAAAAGTTTGGAAGGCAGTTGGAGAAAGCTTTATAGAAGCTACTCTACCCCTCTATAAAAAGAGAATCAACACCCCCTTCTCTGAAGAAGATCGAAAGAGACAACTTGCACTTAGAGGGCATTATGTCGAGTTTAATTTAATTTATGATAGAGGTACTCGCTTTGGATTTGAATCCGGCGGAAACCCTGAAGCTATTCTATCCTCAATGCCTCCCCTTGTAAGCTGGTGATATCTTATTATTAAAAACTCTTAAGCAACGTCTGATAACACTTAATTCAAGTTGAACTCGGCTCAGTGCAAGGGTGCTCAAAATCAAACCCCATGAGCTTAATTTTTTGATTACTCACTCTTTTGTTTCCTCTGTGAGAATTCTGTTGCTTAGAATCAAATTCAACAGGTTTGAGCTTTAAAAACCGGCACCAGTTATCATAAAACTCTCGGCGGGTTAAGTGACTGTCATTGCAAAGATTGAAAATTCCATTTGATTTGTGTTGAATAGCCCAGTTTATGGCGCGAATCACATCGCGGACATGAATCAAGTTCGTGAAGTTCTCTCCATGGGTAGTCAGTGACGACCCGCTCAATTTCTCTATTCTCTTTTCTATCGCTTTATCTAGTCCGTAAATCTCTCCAAGTCTAAAGAGGCAGACTTTGATTGATTGAGGAAGTCGATTGAGATAGACCTTTTCAGCTTCGACTAATATCTTCTGATTAAAGCTTGCAGGCTCAAGAGCATGATTCTCATCGACCCATTGACCCTTCTTTTCTCCATAAACAGAACAGCTGCTAGTGTAAATAAGATGTTTTACATGGGTGTTTTCTTCAAGAGCCTCTTCTAAATTTAAGGCAATTTTTAGATATGCTTTTTCATACTCTTTAGATGTTTTTGGAGCCGCACAAACAATTAAAACATCTTGATGCGTCAGAATTTTTTTTAAAGTGGTGTTCTCGTCTAATAGAATTACTTGATTGGAAATCGATTCCAGCTTCTTTATTTTTGAAGGTGAAGTTGTCGTTACCGTAACTAAATTCCCTTTTTGTTTAAGGTGCTCAGCTAAATGAGAACCTACAAACCCGCAACCTAAAATAAATACATTCATGATTTTCCTCCCTTTCCACAAAAGGGGCAATAAGCCCAATAAAGTTCTAGCTCCTCACTACAACCCGCACAACTAGAGTCAAGTGAATCGTGCCAACGATCCCCTTTATGATAAAGAACTTGCCCTATGATTACAATGACGGGGATTGTAGTAAGAATCTGTTTAGATAAAAAGATAACAGAGTGTTCAAAGTAGGCTGTAACCCCTAAAATAGCAAATCCAATACCTAAGAGAACATTATAGAGAAGCGAAATATCACGCACTTCTTTGTGGATATGAATTTTATAAATTTGAAACCAGTAGCCGATAGATAAAACAAGTATCGCTAACCAGGAGATTATATCTAAGAACATTTTCTCTATATCCTATGTTGTGTTTGAAAAAAGAACCTTCTTTTTTTAGTCATTTTCCTTTTTATATCTAAGCAACTCTCAACTAAAGCTGAAGGTTTTTTTCTAAGCATCTTATAAGTAGTAGCTCTGATTTTAGGATCAGAAAGATGCATCGCTTCATTCTCAAGAGCATGCATCGCTTTTGGATGTTTTGAAATATGATCTAAAGAGCCGTAAAGCGTTTTAAAATCAACTATTTGTTCAGCACTTGAAAACAGAACTACATCTTGATTTCCGCATCCCTCCAATCCCTTTAAATACTGGTCATTAAGAAACTGATCGGTGATCTCTTCGAGTTTACCGTTTCCAAAAGCAGTGGTTGTTATATAAATAATTTTTTCCGGGTAAGCCTTTAATAGTGTCTGTCTTTGATCCTCTAAAACTCTCTCATTTTGAATACCTTGTACAATAACAAATCGATCAATATATTTAGATTCGATATCAAGCCGAGATTTCAACTGCTCATAATCTCCTTGATAGAGAAAGCAGCTATAAATCATAGGGCGCACCTTTTCGCTTTGATAAACTTTGTAGGCCAAAGTCGTAAGTAGGGTTGAAAAGACAACAAAAATAGCTAAGAAGCCTGTATAGAAAGATTTTGTCAGCATCGCTTTAAATTTTTTTTTACTCTTTATTTTTTTGTATACTATTTGCACTATGAATAAAACAAACTTTTTGAGGAAAAATGAAACATTCTAAAGATTTTAAACAGATTGTGGAAGATGCAAAGAAAAAAATCCCTGAAATAAGCTGCGGCGAGCTTTACTCATTTCTAAACATTAAAGAAATAGTCATCATAGATGTACGAGAAGATGATGAATGGGAAACCGGACATTTACCCCATGCAATTCATGTCTCAAAAGGGGTTCTAGAAAGAGATATACACAAACAAAATATCAAAAAAGAGGCTCAGATTGTTCTTTACTGTTCTGGAGGGTACCGCTCACTACTTGCAGGCGAGAGTCTTCAGAGAATGGGCTACTCTAACATTTCATCTCTAGAAAAAGGTTTTAAGGAATGGTTAAGTCTCAAACTTCCTGTATCCTTCTAAATATCACTTAAAATCAGCTCGATGTTCTCATTGTTGATTTTTAGAAGAGCAACCGATTGTTCCACGTCACACTGCTTATCAAGCATCGTCAAAACAAGCTTAGCAGGTGATGGAATATGCTTTCCAAGCTGTAATTCTGCGAGCTCCTTATATTTCAAGGCACGAGTGACATAGTGAAACAGTACATCATAGCTATACGCGGAATCTTTGTGATGATTAGAGTGGATTTCCTGAATAATACGGATACTTTGGTCTATGAATTTGTTATTAGAGGCTCCCACATCAATCATTATATTCCCATAAACCTTATTCATTCCAATCATAGACCCGTTCGAAATCAGGTTTAGAATTTGCTTCAAAGTCAAAGCTTTGATAACACCAAGAGGGTCTGATGGGATGTCAGGGATGATAACGGATACATCCATTTGATCTAAATAAGAGATCAAAGCCGTATCAAAAGGCAACCCTTCTTCTTCTAACACAATAAGAACGGTTTTGAGCCCTCGATCTTTAGCTTTAGTCAATTCTAAAGCAAGGGTCAAAATCTTATTAGATTCAAGGGATGTTGAAAAGACCCCAACGATTAAATTTTTAGATGAAATGGTTCGACCTGCATACTCTCCAAAACCTTCCTCATTCATAGAAACTAAAAATTTGGAGACCTCCTCCTGCTCATCTAGATGAATTTTACGCCCCATTAATTTTTCCCAACTCTCTACATTAGGACATTGACCCACCATATAGGCTCTATATTCCGCTTTTTTCTTCCCTCTCTCCTCTATTGATCTCGCAGGATTTGAAGCAAAAATAGGAGAAATTTCTGCTGTATCCACCATAGTTTCACGTAAACAATCTTCAGAAGATAACAAAGTTACATATCCTTGATAGGTTTCATCATACCCCTTCCAAAAATTTGCATCTTCATCAGAAAAAACATCTATTTGCATCTCCACAATTTCTTGAATAGAGGGGAGTTCGCAAGCAACTCGATCCCAAGATTCATTCAAAGAACTAACTGCTGCTAGTCCTCGGCTTTTTTCAACGCCATTTACTTTTTCAGTCAAATTTAATAACACCTCATTTAATACAATTCCCCAAGTGAATCTACAAATAGAGGCCGCTTGCAGTCTCCTTGACCCTGTGATAGTTTGAGGTCCTGCATCAATACATATTGGTTTCACATTGCAATTCTTGAAAAGGTGCTCAGTTTTACTAGGGACGTCTTTTGAATTATGAAAATAGTAGCAAAAAGCTTTAGCGTTTTGAGCAGCTTTTCCGGCTCCTATATTAAAATTAGCTGTAGCACTCGAGGATATTAAGACCACTATGTCTTTAGAGGTTAAATTAACTTTTTCCATAGCCTCATAACCTAAGAGCTCTGAATCTTCAAGTTGTTCAAAACCTTTTACAAAAGCTCTAGCTCCACCGGCTATAATACCTTGAACTGAATTTTCAAATTCTAGAGAATTCAAGCTAATTTCCTCTTTCCAATAATCTTTCCATCTAGCAGCTAAATCAACAGAAAGTCGCCCACTTGAACCCGTTCCAATAAAAAAAACACGTCCGCCAGCCTTTATTTTTTTTAAAAGTTTCTGAGTAACTTTCTCGTAGTGTTTATCTACAAACTCCTCAGAACCTGCTATCACACTATAATCTAATTCTTGCATGAGCTTAAGCCCTTCTAAGTGATCTCTATGAAAAGTGTGACTGAGCTCTTTAGACTCCGCATAATGATGTTCTGTTGTTAAAAATTCTTTATTGTAATCAGAGTAATAATCGCTTGAAACAACCTCCTCTACTAAAGGTAAAGATGTCAGATTCTTATATTCTTCTCCCTGTGCCAACCTTAGTTTTTCTTGCACAACAAGAGTGGGCACCATTTGATCAGACACATTAATTAAAATAGGCCTAGAGCCCTTACTTAATTTTTGCATCAAAGGTGACATGCAAACGAGCTTAAGAAAGAGATTCGTGTTTTTATTTTGAAAAAGCCCTCCTACTAGGTAAGTTAAACAATGCTTTATTTCTGTGTTTCGAACCCCTCTTGCTAGCAAATCACCGAGCTCATTAGCCGCAAGTTCTACAATTTGATAAGCCACTTCATCTCCTTTCCATGCCTCCTGAAAGACAAGGGGAGCTATTGAAGCTATTTTTCCCGGGGACTCTTGATTCCCATTAATAGGTCCTATTAATTCAAGTGCTGATTCTACACCGAAGAGCTTTTTAATCAGTGGCGTGAGTGAAGTTTGCTGCCCATAGTGATACTCTTCTTGGATAGCCGCTTTAATCGCTCTAAGACCAACGTCATAACCACTTCCATCATCCCCAATACGATAACCAAGACCCCCGAATCGATTCACATTTTCGTATTCTTTAACAAAACAAATTGAACCGGTTCCCCCAATTAAAATCGCCCCTGAATCACCTAAAAGCTCTACTGCTAGACCTGCATCTGTATATATAGAAATATTTTCAGGGTGAAAGCCCAAGCTTTCAACAACTTCAATCATCGCTCTCTTATGATTCTCCCGTCCAACTCCTGCAAAACCTCCTAAAAAAAAACTTTTCGAAAGAAGCATCTCCACCTTCAATTTTTCAGGACCCACTAATAAACCCTTGAATAAACCTTTTAAAACAGAGTCGACACCCTCTTTCCCCACAACAACAACATTAGAGCAGTCCCCTTGTATTAGAAGAGACTCCCCCTCGTCCTTATAAAGCGTAAGAGGACACCCTTTAGAATCTAAAATTTGAAGTGCTGTTTTGGTCCCTCCTCCATCCACGCAAAAGATATAATCTGCTTTTTTTATTTGATCCAAAAATGCAACCTCTGAAGCTTCTAATCTACAAAAAATACATGACATTACAATCAAAATAAATAACGTTAAAGAACACTTAGCTAAATTATTTCTATTATTCATTTAGAGATCCTTGGGTATACGTTGAAAACTAACTGTTAAAGATGAAGTAACTTTTTACGCTCTTGATAAAATCTTTACAAGAAAATTGTTTTTAAGGCATCTTCAACTTTTGTTTAGTTTTTACAAATCCCAAGCCAACATGAAATCTAAAATTGAAAGTTTAAAGGATTTTCAAAGAATCCCAGGAGTAGGCAAAAGCATTGCCCAAGATTTTTTAGATCTCGGGTTTGTATCTAGTGCGGAGCTTGCTGGACAAAAAGCTGAAGAGCTCTATGAGCAACTCAATAGATTGAAAGGAGAGCGCACCTGCCGATGCATGCTCTACGTCTTTAGATGTGCCATTTATTTTATTTCTGAGAAAGAACCTGATCCCATCTTACTCAACTGGTGGATGTGGAAAGACCCTCTATAGAAAATCGGCTTTTTTTATCCGCCCTGACCCATAAATATTCGAGTCGATTTGAGGAGACCCTTTGTACTCAACACTACCACTTCCATAAATAGTGACTTCCATTGTTTTTTTAACAAAAACAGAGGCTGTACCTGCTCCACTCAAAATGATCGTCGCAGAATCCGACTTTAAATTATCAGCGCTATATTCCCCTGAACCCGTAATTGCAATATTTTGAGTTTGCGCGCTTCCTGAAGTTTTCAAAGTACTTGAACCGCTAATTTGAGCGCTAAAGCTATTTGCATTCATTGGAAGGTTGATAAGACTCGATCCAGTAAGTAAGATATTGAGAGCTGAGACTTTCCATGGATTCTCTGAGGATATTTCAACAGAGCCCCTAGCTGTAATACTTGTTAAGGTTCGTGCTGTAATATAGATTTTAACTGTTCCAGAACTTTTAGGTTGAGTCTGCCCTTGCTTGTAAAGGATATCCAGTTCGCCTTGCATCACTTTAACATCTAACTGCTCGACTTGCCCTTTTTCGCCTTCAAGGCGCACCTCTGGTCCATTTCCTTGAGTCAGATAGACCTCCATAGGGCCTGCTGAAAGGTAGATTTTTTTAAAAGATGAAATACCTTTGAATTCCTTCACATAGGAGTCAGAGCCCGTAATGGAGATCGCAGAAAGAGAAAATGAGAAAAAGAGGCAGATTAAAACAAAAAAGATGTTTTTTTTCTTAAGCATATAAAAAGTCCTTTATTTAACAAGCTGCCTAATTATAGCAACTTAAAAAAGGCGCGCGAAGATTGGCCAACATATCATAGCTGGACACTTCTCAAGATAGGCACCTTAAAACTTTCCGTAACATGAATAAGCTTTTTTGAGGAACCTTTTAGTCGGACTTCTGCAACTTCTTCGATAAAGTCACTTATAATCAAAAGGAAGGAAAAAAAGGAGTGGGGGTAGCCGGATTCGAACCAGCGAAGACCGAAGTCGATGGATTTACAGTCCATTGCAATTAGCCGCTATGCGATACCCCCGAAAGGATTGCTGGCAGTAGGAATTGAACCCACAACCGTTCGATTACAAGTCGAGTGCTCTACCAATTGAGCTATGCCAGCGAAAATATGGAAAAAACTTAACAAAAACCTTAATTTTCTCTCAAGCTCAATTTTCATTTTAATCAATATTTTTGTAATAGAGGCGCTTTTACGAATGATTAGCTTTAAATTTCACTAGATTTTGACAATTTAGTGTCCAAATACGTTTGATATAGCAATCTTTTAATTTATAAAAATATTTTTATATCCTATAATTTAGGATCTCTTGAGTCGTTGACTTAAGTGCCCATAACAAGTAAAATACTCCGAAATATTTTTTTGACTTTTTAAAAATGACTTTATCATCCATAGCCAAACCTCCTTGGAGTCGCCTCGGCCGACACCTCGAATCAGCCTTCAGAAAAGCCCTCTTTGAATACGACCTCTTAAAAGGAGTCCACAAAGTAGCGGTTGCTTTAAGTGGCGGAAAAGATAGCCTCACTTTATTGAGCTTATTAAAAGCCATATCTGGAAGAGGATTTCCAAAATTGGAAATTACAGCTATCCATGTCACAGGTGAGTTTTCTTGTGGTGCCTCTATTCAACCTTCTTTTTTAGAAAAGATCTGCGCAGATTTTGAAGTAGAACTTGAAGTTGCCCACCAAGTTCAAGAAAAGGAGGAGCTCTCATGCTACCCTTGCTCAAGAGATAGACGCTCTCTTATTTTCAAAGCAGCTCGTGAGAAAGGGATTGAGACAATAGCATTTGGACACCATAGAGATGACTTCATTCAGACACTTCTTATGAACCTTTTTCATAAAGGTGAATTTGCATCAAATCTTCCAAAGATTAAAATGGTTAATTATGGAGTGACTCTCATACGCCCCTTAGTTTTTATTACAGAAGATGAAATTCGAAATTTCGCATCTCAATATGGATTTAATAGGATTATGTGTCGATGCCCTGTTGGACAAAATTCTATGAGAAAAACAACAGATAATCTATTAAACTATATTGAAAAAAAATTTCCAAACGTCCGCTCAAACCTTGCTTTAGCTGGACATGTCTACGGATCTGATAAAGCAAGCAAACCTTAAAGGAATATTAGTGATCGTCTCTTTTCTGCTATACGCCTCTATTCTACTTGGGATCGTATGGTTTACATACAAAAAAAACACAACAGAATCTGATTTTGTACTTGGCAACAGATCTCTTAACTTCTGGGTAACAGCTATCAGTGCCCATGCAAGTGACATGAGCGCTTGGATCTTTATGGGGTATCCCGCTTTAATCTTTTTAACCGGTGTTTCCAGTGCTTGGATAGGTGTTGGTCTCGTCGTTGGTATGTTTTCAAACTGGCACTTCGTTGCCCCCAAGCTACGTGTTTTGACCGAAAAGTATAATAGTTTGACCTTGTCTACTTTTTTAGAAACCAGGTTCCACGATCATACAGGCTTTATTAGAGTAACCAGTGGTTTAATTTGTATTCTATTTTTTACTTTTTATGTCGCTTCTTCTTTAGTCGCGCTCGGCCTTGTCTTCGACATTGTCTTTAAGATCCCCTACACTGGTGGAGTTGCCATCGGCGTTTTCATTGCCGTTTTATATACTATATTCGGAGGATATCTCACGGTTGCTTGGACAGATCTTTTTCAAGGACTCTTTTTAGTCACTATGATTGTCCTCGTCCCTGTTGTCGGTATTTTTAAACTCGGAGGCACAGAAGCTATACAAGCAGGAGCAGCTTTAAGAAATATATCTCTTAAATTTATTCCTTCATTTGAATTTTCAGAATGGCTAACCATTGTAGGACTTATTTTAAGCTGGGGTCTTGGATATTTTGGACAACCTCACATACTCACAAAGTTCATGGGTTTAAAGAACCCAAAAGATATGTACAAATCAAAGTACTTTGGAACAACCTACCAACTCTTTGTGGTGGGCGCTGCTACCTTTTCAGCGATTGTTGCGATCGGCTACTTTAAAAATGGAATTGATAATTCAGAGCTGATTTTCATTAAGATGACTCAAGACCTTTTCTATCCCTTCGTAGCAGGACTCGTTCTCTGCGGTATTATTGCAGCCTCTATCTCTACAATGGAAACTCAAATTCTGGTGCAAGCAAGTGTGATCTCTGAAGACATCTACAAACGTATTTTTAAGCCCAAGGCAAGCGCTAAGGAGCTTCTTTGGGTCTCTCGAGGAGCGGTCCTACTTGTGGCTCTCTTAGCCTTCTTTATCGCTTTTTATAAAGTCTCCTCAATTTACAATTTAGTGCTTTACTCATGGGCTGGTCTTGGAGCCTCTTTTGGACCCATCATTCTTCTCTCTCTTTACTCAAAAAAGATCAACCGCCATGGAGCTATCGCGGCTCTTCTAACTGGCGCTATTACAGCTTCTGTGTGGACCTATGTCAATACGATGTTTAAATATAAAATTCCTGAAATCATCCCAGCATTTGCTTTAAGCCTATGCGCCGCTTACCTTTTTTCTTACTTAGCTAGAAATAAATTTTCACCCCACAAGGACTCTTAGAATGCCTCTGCTTTTTTGGGCCTTATATTTTATTTTGGGTCTAATCGCTGGATTCTTTGCTGGAACGCTGGGTATTGGAGGCGGTTTTATAATTGTGCCTTTGCTCTACTGGCTCTTCTCATGGCAAGGTCTCACTCAACCTCTTCATCAAGCAATAGCGACCTCTCTTTGTGTGATGATCTTCACTTCAACGGCTTCAGCAATAACTCATGCAACCAAGAAAAAAATACGCTGGAAAATCTTTGGGTGGATTCTTTTAGGAACAATAGTCGGCTCTATTTTAGGCCCACTCACCTCTTCACACCTCCCATCTAGTAGCCTTAAACTTATTCTTGCTATTTTTGAAATTCTGATTGGAATTTATCTCATTTTGAAACTCAAGCCAAAGAATACTGAAAAAACAGATGCTAAACTCCCTTTAGAAAACCCTCTTCTCTACATCCCTCTTGGGATTATCGTAAGCTATGTCGGCTCTCTCTTAGGAATAGGTGGAGGGCTTTTTATTGTTCCGGCACTTATCTTATTTGGATATTCTCCACACACATCGATTGCAACTTCTTCTGTTTGCATCGCCCCCCTTGCCTTAATTGCAACAGCCTCCTACTTCTTCTTGGCTCAAAAAGGCGTTGCTACTCCTTTCAACGATGTTGTCAATATCCCCGCTTTAATAACTCTAAGTCTCGCGACGATCATAGCAAGCCCTATAGGAGCTTCCTGTTGCTATAAACTCTCCAGCTCCATCTTAAGAGTCTCTCTAGCGGTGCTTTTGATCGGGATGGGGGTTCTATTTTTTATTTGAATAATATCCTCTAGGTCTTTTTGAGCTTCAAACTCTATTTTCCAGACATCCAAAGTTGACACTTGATTTATCGGCATGTTATCGGCATGTTATCGGCATAATAGAAAATATAGATTAAACCAACATTATGCCTGTATTATGCCGACCAATTTTAAGCCTGTTTACACCATAAACTCCAATATAGCTAAACATCTCATGAGAATTGAGGCGACCAAGGAAAAAGTTGCCCTATTACCACTCAACCCCATGTTTCTTGCTTCCCTGCGTGAAACACGCTAAACTCTACACCTCCCACTATTCTACCATGATCGAAGGGAACCAGTTAAAACCTTCTCAGGAAGAAAGCGTTTTTTTTAGAGAGATCGCTTAAGCCCTTTCAGTATTAGTATTTATTCGAATGTTATTGCACTTCAAACGGCTCTCAAAGAGTTTTTCAGGAAAGCTGGGTTAAGCTTCATATTGTTCCATAGCTGTTAAAAAAATCGTGAAATATTAATTGAATCTTAATATAAAAACATCTTAAGATGTTGATCAACTTGTCAATTCAGTCTCCCTTTAACGGGATTTTATTCAGACAAGACAGGTAAATTTAAACTTCAGGAGATAAGTTATGAAAATTAACCCAGCATCACAAAACCAAGTTTTTCAAGCAAATCAACAAGTAGACAAAGGCAACTCTGATCAGAAGATTTCTGATCGTCTTGAGAACATTGACGTTAACAAAGTCAACAAAATGTTTACAGACTCTCTCGAGAGTTTTCAGACAGGTTCAAATCAAAATCAAGTAGATTCCAACAAGCACGACTGCCGTTGGGACCAATTTGGAAAAGCAGGATAACCATGTCTCAACCAGTTGATATATACGTACTGGGAGCAGGAATTAACATTCCTGCTCATTTTACCTTTGAAACTTTAAATATTTTAAAGTCATGTAATATTCTTTATACTGTAATCAGGAAAGAAAAAGAGGCATGGCTTCCAAAAAGTATTGATATTGAAGTCTGCAGTTATTGGAATATGTATAAGTCAGGAAAACTTCGTGGCGAAAACTATCAGAAAGCGATTGATTTAGTTTTGAACGCAGTTGAAAAGCACGCCCCTGTTGCGTACTTAACGCCTGGCAATCCAGTTGTTTATGATAGTGTCTCTCATGGGATAATACGCGAAGGAAAGGCTAGAGGGTATAATGTGCAAGTTTGCGCAGGGATTTCATCCATTGACACTCTTCTTGTTGATCTAAGACAAGACATAACCTCAGGTATTCAGATTTATGATTCTTCTGCAGTCATCACTCATGAGATCAAGTTAGTTCCGAGCGTCGCCTCTATCCTATTTCAGGTGGACGTTTTTGGATCACATTATGCATTGCATGGTAAACAAGTAGGAAATGACTTTTTAGCACCGCTGAAAGATTATTTACTCCAATTTTACCCAAAGCATCATCCTGTAACTTTTGTGCGATCCCAGGAATCTTTTGATACGCGCACACAAATTTCCACTTTTCTTATCGAGGATTTAGGAAATATAGACAATCAAGCGCAGATAGGAACTTCGTTATTTATTCCTGCTACTGAAGAACTTGAGTTAAAGAACAAGAGCTTTTTAAAACAAATGATGACTGCTCCTACAACTTAACTTCGACACTCTTCTCAGCCTTAAAGTGTTGAACAAGAATATCAATAATGTATTGGTAATAATAACGACAGAATTGAGTTTCTGTGGCTTCAAATGATTGGTGCTCGTAATGCTTATTCCCTGGGCACCCTCCTCCACACATTGAGAAATATTCACAATGTTTTTGACACTGGCTAATCCCCTTCTGAACACTGTTATACATTGAAAGAAATTTCTGATTTTCAAATACGTCAGAAAGAGCTTTCAAATTCAAAACATTTCCAGTTACAAAGCAATCAGGGTCTTCGGATGTTCCGCTAGCCATTTCTGGAGAAAAAGGAACGACGTCCCCATTACGCTTTATTGTTAAGATTCCCTTTGATGACTCTATTTGAAATTTTCTTTGATTATGCTGAACTTGGCGCAAAATATCTTGAGCACTTCTCTCAAACTCTCTAATTTTCAGTTTGGGATATTGCTCCATCCATAATTTTGCTAGTCTATTGATGAAGACTTTGTACCTTACTTCAATTTGCTTTAATCTGTTTAAAGATGAAGTATCATTACTACTGCCAACTTCTTCTACATTGAAACCAAATTCTGGAATATTTTGGTCTACGAAGAAATTAAATATCTCATCTGGGTAATTTAATGCAGCTTCTGTAACAACCATAAGAGCATAAAATGGAATATTATGGGATCTGAGCTTATCAATTCCTCTCATGACTTTTGGAAAGGAGCCTTTTCCGTTCCAAGTTCTTCTATTAGCATTATGAATATGTTCAGGTCCATCAAGACTAACACCAATCTCTATTCCTGACCGCTTTAAAAATTCACACCACCTATCGTTGATAAGAACCCCGTTGGTCTGAATTGTTTGTGTTACATCAATATCTTTGGGTTGATATTTTTTAATAAGTTCCGTTGCCTTTTCATAGAACGGAATCCCTGCTGTTAAAGGCTCTCCTGCATGCCAATTAATAAGGACAGAGCTATGGAGTCCATCGGAGGCGAAAATAGCTCTAATAGACGCTTCTAAAACGTCTTCTTCCATCTTTAAACTATTTTGCCTTGAACTCTCAGAGATATAGCAATATTTACAATTTAAATTACATAGTGATGTGGCTTGAATTACAATAACGCTCAGTTCTTGCATAATATTTCCTTTGCTAAAATGCTTTTAACTCGACTTACTTCAGCTAGTAACTGATCAAAATCTGAAAAATTTTCATCCCTTTCAATGATCACGGTATGTAAGTTAGGCATACGGCCCAAATACTTTTTGAAAAGGCTCCAGGATGTCTCCTCAACTGGAGCATTATGTCCGTCCATTTTCTCGTCCCCTATCGTTCGTCCTCCAGAAAGATGAATATGATATACGGCCTCAAGCGGCCACTTATCAAGTTCGTCTTCAGGATTAAAGTGATAGTTAAAACTATCGACATAGGTATTGGTAACATCTAGTAAAATTCCACAGGATGTGCGCTCAACAAGTTGGTGAACAAATTCATAAGCAGTCATTTCTGCTTCAAAACGTATAAGTTGAGTAATATTTTCTAAAACTAGGGGCCTTTGAAGAAGGTCTTGCATGAAGTTAACATTGTCAACAACGATGTTGAGTTGATCCTTAAAAAGAAAAGGTGGAGTTAGCTGGTTAAATGTAATGCCTGGACAGTTCGTTAGAGAAAGGTGATCGCTGTAATACGGAGGGTCTATAATATCTACTAATTTTTTCACGTCTCTGACGTATTCTTCTCTTAATCCAGCAGAAGCTATTGATAAATTAAGACCGTGCGGCAGCAATGAAAAACGACCTAAAAGGTCATACAGCAAAGGCAAATTCTTCGAATCAAAAAACATTTCACTAATGATTTCTAAACAAGTGAAATCATCAGCATGGTTTAAAATTTCAGTATGAATTGTTTCACGATAGCCAATACCAACTTTTATTCTCTGTTCTATTTCTTTCATATGAGCGCCAGTACTTTATTAGATTTAAAAAAAGCTAGTGCTTTTGGGAGCTGATCAAACACATCTTGAGATTCATTTTGTTTAATTTTTGATCCAAGCGTTTCAAAAGGCTCTTTTCCATTAAAGTACAATAACAACTTTCGATGACGGGGATCCACTGGAAGCACGATGCATCCAAGAAGTGGACTAGGAATGAAAAGAACATGGTTTTTTTCTGGTCTTTCTAAATTGACCTCAGAACTACTTTTTTTAAGTTTTTGAATGATCTCAATAACTGGAAAATCAAAGTCCTCAAGATGGGCATATTCATGCACAAATATTCGTGTGTCAGATTTTATTGAAGTCTCAAAGTAAGGGTCAAGCAAAGCATATAGTTTAGGAACTTGCTGGCAACCCAGTGTAAAACGTAAAAATTCGAATTTAATCAAATCTTTCAATAGCCAATCTTTAGTCGTATTTCGATTGAACATTTTCTGGAAATAGAAGTCATAAAAGTCTGTGCATAACCTTACTGTGCCTTCGTCTGACCAAACATAATTTTTATTGAGTCTTAAAAATAGTTTTGAACAATGTTCAAATTCATCTTTATAATGTGTAGAAAATACCGGGTAGCAATTTTTTATCATACTCAACTGTTTGTCAAAGATAATGGTATTAATCTTATCGAGCTTTTTCATATCAATTGATTCTAAAAAAGTTTTTTCTTTTCCTGAGACTTCCATAAGATCAAACGTAGCAACTGGAGACTCTTTAAATAGCGTTAAAAAATCTCTGCTAGTATACAGCTTAGCTACGAAGTTTTGAATAATTTCAACATCCATTTAAACTAAAATGTCCTCTACATGTCATATGTCTATCAACTTCACTTGTGCCCAATGTTGAACCATCGTGAAATATATTTTCCGTGGGGGCTATATAGGCTTGCCCTGGTCTTACTTTAATGCGAACCATAGGGTAGTTGTTAACGTGTTTGAGAAATTCATTTAGCAAACGATGTGAGATATAGAGTTGCTCTATACCTTTTACCCCTTTCTTTTTCAGAATTTTAGATATTGTATTAAGGGTAATATTATAAAATAAAAAATAGCGTTCTTCAACCCCACCATTGATACAGATACGGTTTCTTGCCTGTGAAAGGTCTTTCATGCATAACTTATCCCAAGTGTCGACGTGAATACCAACTTTTCTAGAAACTCCATCAATTATATTCACTGTAACAGTCACTTGATTAGGAGGTTTTGTAAGAAATGGAGTTAATGCAACCCCATCATTTTTTCGCAAGTGATTAAGAAACAATTCATAAAAAGGTTTGTATATTGCACTTAGGTCTCCTCTCTTCAAAAATGTTGTTATTTCTGATTCGGAGGTTAAGTTATAAAAGCCTTCCCTTTTCAAGGGAATAAAAGTCTCTTCAGGTACATTGATGACTCCTACTGATGAAGAAGCTGGTAGAGTCTTATCTGTTCCTACAAGCGCATCATGCTCAGCTTCTGTGAGCTCTCGCCAGTCATTTTTGGGAATAATAGCATATGGTACATAAGGGTTATCTGATTGCGAGTCGACTTCACAAGCTCCACTATTAATTTGGATTGTATCAGCAGATATATTTTGATTAAAAATTTTGACGTCTTCAAATAATTCGACTTGATTATCCATGAGCTTTACAACTCGTTAGTTGATCTATAAGTAGATCAATCATCCTCTGAAAGTATAATTGACAATATCGCGTTTCAGAAACAGCAAAGGATTGATGCTCATAGTACTTATTCGCTGAATGCCCCCCTCCGCATAAGTCAAAATACTGACATTCTTTTTCACATTTTTTAACTCCCTTTTGAATACTGTAATACGATTTTAAAAAGTTTTCTTCTTTATAGATGTCAGCCATATTTTGAATTTTTGTAATATTTCCAACTACAAATTTAGAAGGATCACTAGAAGTCCCCGAAGCTAATTCAGGACTGAAGGGTACAATATCTCCATTTAGACCGAACGTTAGAATTCCTTTTTCTGATGAAACAATTGAAGAGGCCTGAAAATTAGGGTCCTCTTTCTTTTTATATATATAAGCATTTAAGCGCTCAAATTCTCGGACTTTGAGTTTCGGATGATGCTTCATCCATAGCTCTATGAACTTTGATAAAAATGATTTATAGCGCTCTTCAATCGTTTCTTTTTGAGAGAGCGAAGACGCCATGTTAGCTCCAGAAAGTTCCTCGATATTAAAACCAACTGTTGAGATCTCGTTATCGACAAAAAAATTAAAGATCTCTTCCGGGTAATCCAAAGAGCGCTCAGTAACCACAAACAATGCATAAAAAGGAATATTGTTTTCTTGCAATCTTCTAACTCCACGCATTGTTAGCTCAAAGGACCCTTTTCCTTTCCATGTTACTCTATTTGCATCATGGATATGCTGGGGGCCATCAAGACTAACTCCCATAGTGATTTTAGCGGCTTTTATGAACTCACACCAAGCTTCATTAATTAAAACGCCATTTGTTTGGATCATTTGCTCAAGATGAAAACCACTAGGTTTATGCTTTTCTATTAATGCAAGAGCATTTTTATAGAAGTTCAGCCCTGCAGTTAAAGGCTCACCTGCATGCCAAACTAGCTTTAAGGGATTTTGAACATCCGAATACGAAAAAACCTTTTCTAAAATTGATTCTAGAATAAGATCTGGCATTTTTGCTGGAGTTCTTCGTGAAGTTTCGGCGAGATAGCAATATTTGCAGTTTAGGTTACATAGGGACGTAGGTTGTAAAACAATTGTTCTCAGCTTGTCGTTTGGATTCATTTTAAAAATCACCTTTTTAATTTGATAACAATGAGAGCGTAAAATTAAACTCTATATACGCTTCTCAGCACACTTCGTTTTTTTTAAAGGTGAGATTTTAGAACTCTGTTTTTTAAATGTCAAAAAAAATGGGACATTTTTAAAGGCTCTATATCTAAGCACCAAGGAGAGTCCTTGTAACTTCATAGAGACCCTTGCTCATTTCGTGGAGGGCTACTGTAACACCTTACCTCCAGCCGGCGTGTTCAGCTTCCCATTCAGCTGCACGACGCTTTTTTGCAGCCTCGGTGTGGTAGCCTTCGACAGTAGGATCCGCTCCATTTTTAATTAAAAGTGCGGTTACCGCTGTGCAACTCTCAATTATAAGCGCATCGTCTGTTCCTGCTCTTGGTTTTATAGCAGCTCTCTCCTGAGCCCAGTAGAGTGGGGTCTCGTGGGTATAAGTTTCGGCACTAACCTCTGCTCCGTTCTCAATTAAAAGTGCGGCTACTTCTGTGAAACCTCTAATTGCAGCCAGGTGGAGGGGGGTGTTACTCCTAGTGCCCTTGGCATTAACGCCTAGTCCTCTTGCAATTAATTTTTTTGCTGTTTCTGTCAGCCCCCCCTCCAAAGCCTTGTGGAGGGAGGTATTACCCCTCCTATCTTTGGTAAGAAAATCAGCTCCTCTTTCATTTAAAAGGTCCGCTATTCCTGCATGTCCACCCTCCAGAGCCAAGTGATACGGGGTTTCATTGCTAGCGCCTTTCGCATTAACCTTTGCTCCTCTTTCAATTAAAGTTCTTGCTATTTCTATTAACCCCCCACGCAGAGCCTCATGGAGGGGGGTATTGCCGGAATAATCTACGGCATGAACATCAACTTTTCCATTTGTTAAAAGGTTCGCTATTTCTACTAGCCCCTTACGTAGAGCAACGTGGTAGGGAGTCTGATTGTCAGAATTTCTGGCACCAAGATCAGCTCCTGTATTAATTAAAAGCTTCGCTATTTTTGTGTACTCTCCCCCCAGAGCACAGTGGAGGGCTGAGAGCCCCCTAGAGTCTTTGAAATCAAGCTTTGCTCCTCTCTGAATTAAAATTTTCACTGTTTCTCCGTGACCCCATAATGCAGCCTTGCTAAGAGCACTATCTCCCCTAGAATCTCTTGCATCAGGACTACAGCCTAACTGTAGTAAGTATTCAACATGAGAGGGATCATAGACTTCGGGTAGCCATCTATCTATTCCCATATCATAATCATTCACTAGTCTATCCAAGGAGCGGATTGGAGGTTCTTTGTCTCTCAAGAAAATATAGGCAATTTTTTTTAATCGTAGGGCTGTTCGTTCTACAGCTTTATCCTCGCAAGTTTTTGTATAGGCTTCATAGTCTCTCCTTCCTCTTTCAGTTAGTTGAGAAAGCTGTGTTTCAGTAAGCTCCTCGAATTTTAAATCCAATCTAGTGAATTTTTTCCACGACAAGCTAGATGAATCTCTACTATCTTCAGCTCGCAGACTTACTAGAGATTGAAGAGCAAAAGGAATAGGAGTCTCTTTTTTTTTTGCGTCAAATGCATCCAATTGAGACAAGAGTTGTCTAGCCTCTGAAATATTTTCTTCCACGAAATTTCCTAAGCTCGATCCCAATGCGGCCATGACAGTCTCCATGTTAAGTTTATATATATATGAATGTCCTTACGAGATGAAATCTTAGAACTCTGTTTTTTAAATGTCAAAAGCAATAGATTTTTTTAATTGCTCAATGATTTAAATTGACTAGGATCTAGTTTTAAAAGTGCTATCTGGAATTTCAGCTTTTTACTTCTTATTTCAAAAAAATATGGTATAATTCATGACAAACTAACACTAGGATGACTACCGTGCAGCTATAAAATGGCTACTTGCTGACCCTAGAACAACTTCTGATATCAAAGATAAGGAAGGAAGGACTCCTCTACAGGTTGCTAAGGCCAAAGATTATCTCGAGCGTGTTGAAGACCTCTTTTTCGAGCATATGCCCGCCCCCTCTGCAGAGACACAAGCGAGCAGGCGTAGCGGCATTTGGGCACGAACACCTCCCAGTGAGCCCAGTGACAGTGAGGGAGAATAAGGCTGCCAGCTTTTTTCCTATTCCTCTCTAATGGAGATCTGAACTCTATTTTTCATCTAAGGGCTTTTTCAGGAGGAACAGTATTTTTCAAAGCCTCTTTTTCTTCTTTTAAAAGATAGTTTAACCCAACTTGATAAGAAGCGTTCACCCAGCCAAATCCCCCGTTGGGATAAAGACCAAAGTCAACTCCTTCATTGCCATATTCAGCTTTGGCTTTATGAGTGCATTTAATCACATCATACTTCTCTGCTAAGACGCCGTTATAATCTTTAGCCTCTTTAGTGATCATATAAAGCCAACGATACGCAACTCGTCTTCCTATTGATTTATACCCATAATTAGAAGCACCTGTCCAAAAGAGCATTTGATGAGGTGCCCAGCCAAGAGGATAGTCCCACTGCCTTTGAGGTCGGTCTTCTGAAACATCTCCTCTAGAGTCTTTAGTTGTGGAGACAAGTCCCCCAGCGCATTCAAAAGAGGGAAGCGCTTTTTCAATCAGCAGCTTGGCTATTTCAGGAGTCACTAATTTGGCGAAAAGAGGATAAAAAGTGGTCGCGCTTTCAAAAGTTGTACGTTTCTCTTTTCTAAAGTCATAATCAAAAAAGAGTCCCCTCTTTTCATCCCACATAAGCTCAATCATAAGTTGTGCTCTTTTTTTTGCTCGCTCTTTCCATTTCGCAGTAGTTTGAGTCACACCCTCGTGGTCTACAAAAGCTCCTTTATAAAATCGATCTATGAGGTTTGCTATATCCTCTTCGTATTTGTAGAGTAGGCTGTTCAGGTCTACAGTATTGTAATCAGCGCAGTGGCCAACAAGACGGTTTGTTGTATCATGCCCGGACTCTCTCATAGCTCGATCATGGATAAAGTAGCGGTCCAGTTCTACATTTTGGATCTCTCCACTTAAGTAAGCCTTTCTAAAGGCAGCAGAGGTCATCCCTGTTTTCTTCGATAATTTTTTATAGATTGAATCAAAATGCCCCTTTTCAACCTCAGGAGGTTCTTTTAGCTTTTGCCCAAAATACCGTGTAAGTCCTGATGAAGTCTCTCTATCAGGATGGCACCAAACAGTTGTATACTCTAAAATAGCTGCATTAAGAGCTTTTTCAAGCCAGATATCTGTAGATTCTTCTTCAGGCAAGTGCTTTAAAAGTTCAATAAGCATTGAAGTGAAAAGTGGAGGCTGTGATCTTGAGAGATAGTAGGTTCTATTAGCATTTAAAATCGCTCCATAGTGTTCTATTTCATATCTCAAGTTGTCAAAAATAGAATTTGCAAGTTCAAATCGACCATCTTCTAAAAGACCCAGTAAAATAAAATAGCTATCCCAACCATAAAGTTCATTGAAGCGCCCCCCAGGAACAACAAACGGCTTTCCCTTTTTAGTCTTAGGATCTAAAGCTAAACTTAATAAACCTGGTTTTTTATCCAACTTCTCAAAAAGATCTAGGTCCTTATTTTTAGAAAGTCTGATAATCTTTAAATGCAAGTAGGGATGTTTTTTAACCACCTTTTGAAAGAGCTCAAAAGCTATGTCATCAGAAGCAGGCACGTAAAGCCTCTTTTCTTTTTGAGCGTCTCCCTTAGAGTCTTCTAAAAGAGCAATAATCCCTTTTTCATCTAATGTTCTAGTAAGTGCGTCCCAGTGTCTCTCTTTGATTTGAAGGGATAGATGGTCTACAGGATTTAAAAAGATCTCATTTGTTTTTATGGTGATTATTTTTTGTTTATTTTGATGGGCATGCGCAAGTGTTTGTAGAAGATTTGATAAATAATAATGTCCAGCAATTTCAAGGACATCTCCATCTACAGTTTCGAGTAAAAAACACTTAGGACCTGTATCTTCAACCGTTATCCTAAGGTCTTGATCCAAGTCTTCCTGCTTTAATAACCGTTTGAGGTTTAAATCTACCTTGACCTCGACTTCAACATCTTTCATAAAAAACTATTACTTTTTCTTTTTCTTCGGTTTTTTTCTCGCCATTTGCTGTTGCATCATCATCATTTTCATCGATCCCATTTTATTTTTATCCATCATCATTTGACCACCTTTTAAAGGCTTTGGCTGACACCAATACTGCTCACTCTCGGCGATGATTTTTTTTGCATAACTTAAAACCCCAGTTGCATAAAGCAGTAAAAGGGCAAAAAATCGCTCTTTTCGATCCATCATCGCTATCTTGCGTTGATCGAGTTTAAAGTTAGGTTTTCTCTTAACCCTTTTCATTCCACAGATTGTGAAGGCAATACGATGATAAAGGGAAATGCAAATGTCAAAAGCAAGAAATGGGACAATCATCGCAAGTGCAAAAGGAAGCACAAAGATGTGAACAAAAAATCTTTTGGGTCTTTTTTTAATTTTCATAGTTTTCTCGCTAATTTAAGTGAATAAAGGCACGTATATACCCGATTCAAAATAAATCTCCAAATTATTTATGCTTACCTATCCATCCACTTTAATCTCAGTCGCAATATACCTGTTTTTAAAAATATTTATTGCTTTTATCTTTATCTAATATTTACAATCATGTTTTATTTCTTTACCTCTTATTAACCCAGAGGATCAAATGACAACTCAAATAGCTCCGAAAAATTCGAACATCGCTGAAAATTTCTTTAGAACAAGTAGTAAGCTAGCCTTATCTGGCGCTTACTTAGCAGGAGGCCTCACTTTAATTGCAGGGGGTGTTTGCTGTTCTGTTTACAGCTTTCAAAAATCTGTTCAGTTTTACACGACCCCTGTTTCCGAGAGAGCGCAGGATTCATTTTTCAACAACATACCTGGCTTTGGAGAAGCTTCCCCTCACTCTACTCGCGGGTTTAAAGCTTGCATCTCTTTTACTGATTGGCTCAATCTCTCAAGTGGTCCCGAAGTATGTACAGATCTATCAACCAAGAACTGGAAAGAAATTTCGAGCCCAGAGACTATTGTCGCTGCCATAGGGACAACAATAATTGGGAATGGAGCAATTTTCGTCCTATCCTCATATGCAATAATGTCCGGAGCCTCGCTGATAGGGAAATCATTTAACTCTTTTACAGACGCTCTTTCTTTTCTCTAGAAAAAGATTCCTCCATAAGAGTTAGCTTCAGATAAGCCTCTTTCTCGGCCCCTATAATAACCTCACGCGCACCCTCTATCTCAAAGAGCCTTAGAAGCTCTGATTTGACAGCAGAGGCGCTTAAAGCAAGCGTGTCGCAAGGACTAGGGCTAACCTGAGGGTACTTTTCTAGAAAAAGGTGATAGGAAATCATGAGTTGAGTGATTCTATTAAAGTTCTTGGCTAGTTTGTTTTTCTTATGCTTCAATTCATTTAAATCATTAATTTTTTTTAACTCAGAAGTCAGCTGCTCTAGATAAACTTGACCTTGTAATTCAAATTCTTCTTTACTCGTTAAAGAGCAAGAAGATAAAATAAAAACAAATGAGAGGGATATCAGTACGATTTTGAAAGATTTTTTCTTCATTAGAGTCCCAGATTTAGTCTAAAAAAATTTATAATCGAATTTTTCTTTAGATGAAAGCCAAAAAAGACTTGTTTCTAATGTAAAGATCTTTTAAATTTTAGACTGTTTTTTTGGGGGGCGTATAGCTCAGCGGTAGAGCACCTGCCTTACAAGCAGGCGGTCACTGGTTCAAATCCATTTGCGCCCAACATTAAGGAAGTAACTGCGGGAGTAGTTCAATTGGTTAGAGCACTGCCCTGTCACGGCAGAAGTTGCGAGTTCGAGTCTCGTCTCCCGCGTTTTTTTTCTAGTCAAACATTTCACTAAAGAGTATCTTTCCTACTTTATATTTATTAATTGAATTTATGATCAGCTTAGCTAAAAAAAGAAAATCATATCTGAAAACTTTCCTTTTGATTGCAATCGGAGCCTTTATCGCTGCTGTTGCAATTAAGAGTATTATTTTACCCAATAATATCATTGACGGTGGGGTGACGGGTATTGCGATGGTTATCGCCCGTATTATCGGTCAAAAATGGCTCCCCTACCTTATCTTCGTTATCAACCTGCCCTGTATTTATTTTGCTTATAAAAACTTTGGGAAAAGTTTTTTAGTTTTCCTTATTACAGGAATAGTCCTTTTCGCCTTCTTTATCTTCTTGCTTGAAGATGTCCTCCACAATTTCCCGGAATTTCATGGAGATGCTCTTGAAGTAGTTGTTTTGGGTGGTATTGTCTTGGGTCTCGGTATCGGCATTATTATCCGGAATGGAGGCTGTTCAGACGGCTCTGAAGTTATTGCCATTAGTATACATCGCTCTAAAGGTTTTACCATAGGTCAGGTCGTTGTTTTCATTAACATCTTTGTCTTTATTGCTGCAGGATATTTTTATAAAGAATGGAACACGTCCGTTCGTTCTTTTATTACCTATATGGTTACCTATAAAACCATGGACTTTGTGATTGTTGGGTTAGATGAAATTAAATCTGTGCTCATTATTTCAAGTAAACCTAAAGAAGTCACAGATACTATCATTCATCAGTTAGGTTTAGGCCTCACTATCATGTATGGCCGAGGAGGCTATACAGGAGATGATCGTGAAATTTTACTTGTTATTGTCGATCGACTTCAGTTATCAGAACTTAAAGATATTGTCCTCAATATAGATCCGTCTTCATTCATGGCAGTAGAGAATTTACACGAAGTTGTCTATGGTCGACAAAATTATTTCAATCCGACCAAAATGAACAAAAAACGTTCAAAGAGTATCCCTTCTTAAAAGTAATTTAAGGTATTTGAGAGGTTTCTTTTTGATCCAATTCAAAAGTACACCCTTCTTCAATAAGACCATCGATATAATTTAAATTATACTGACTTTCCTTGAAATTTGAATCTTCCAACATAAAGAGATGAAAAGGAATTGTGGTTTTAATACCGCCAATATGAAACTCCTTAAGAGCTCTTTTTCCAACTTCTATAGCTTCACTGCGATCTTTGCCTCTTACGATAAGCTTTGCTATCATAGAGTCATAGTTAGGGGGAATGCGATATCCCGTATAACAGGCGCTATCTATACGAACATGAGGACCACCTGGAGGCATATAGTATTCAAGTTTTCCTGGTGACGGAGTAAAATTAGTAGAAGGATCTTCTGCGTTAATTCTAAATTGAATAACATGCCCTCGATACTGAACTTGATTTTGAGTCACACTTAAGGGCTCACCCATTGCAATTTTCAATTGTTCCTTAACAAGGTCAATTCCGGTAAGCTCTTCTGTAACGGTGTGCTCAACTTGAATACGAGTATTCATTTCCATGAAGTAGAAGTTTAAGTCTTCATCAAGTAAAAACTCAACAGTACCTGCTGAACAGTACTTCACACTAGCAGCAAGAGAAGCCGCAGCTTCACCTAGTTTCTTTCTAAGCTCTGGACTACAAACAGGAGAAGGAGTCTCTTCAATAAGTTTTTGTCTTCGTCTCTGAATCGTGCAGTCTCTCTCGCCTAAGTAAATATAGTGATCGTGCTGATCTCCCATAATTTGAACTTCAACGTGCCTTGGATTAAGTATCATTTTCTCTAAGTAAACTTCATCATTATTGAAGTTTACTTTAGCCTCTGTTTGGGCTTGAACAAAAAGCTTTTGAAAATCTTCTTCCTTATGGACAAAGCGTATTCCTTTTCCACCACCTCCAGACACTGCTTTAATCAAAAGGGGGTAACCAATTTGCTTTGCAATTTCGAGTCCTTTCTCTACAGTTTCTACAATCCCTTCAGATCCAGGAATAATTGGGCACCCTGCTGCTTTAGCAGTCTCCTTGGCTTGCGCTTTATCCCCCAAGATAGTGATCATTTTAGATGTCGGTCCAATAAAAGTAATTCCACAGCTCTCACAAATTGAAGCAAAGTTTGCATTTTCACTTAAAAAGCCATAACCTGGATGAATAGCATCAGCTCCTGTAATTTCAGCTGCAGAAATTATATGTGGAATTTTTAAATAAGATTCTAACGAAGAGGCTTTCCCTATACAAATGGCTTCATCTGCGTGAAGCACATGAAGCGCCTCATGGTCAACTTCAGAGTATACAGCAACAGTTTGCAAACCTAGCTCATGACAGGCTCTAATGATTCGGAGGGCTATTTCCCCTCTGTTAGCAATCAATACTTTTTTCATGTGGTTAACCTATTCTGAAAATTTTAGACCCAAACTCCAGAGGATGTCCACTTTCTAGTAAAATTTCTTTAAGGACTCCTGTTTCAGAGGATTTGACTTCATTCATCACTTTCATAGCTTCAATAATACAAACAACTTGTCCTTTTTCAACACGATCTCCGACTTTCACAAAAGTAGGTTCTTCTGGAGATGGTGCTGCATAAAAGGTACCGACCATTGGGGAAGTAATGAAGGTGCCTTCTTCTACAGGTTGAGCTGGCTGAGTTTCAATTAAAGTCCCTTGTTGCTGAGCATTCCCTTGCAGATTAGGCGACAATTGAGATGCTGCAATCATTTGGGGAAGATAAGAAGGCATAGAGTTCGTTTCATTTGTGTTGGGCATTCTTTCCAAAACAATTTCAAAATCGCCTTTCTTCAGTTCGAACTTTTGCATATTCCTTTCTTCAAAGGCATCTAAAATTTCTTTTATCTGTTCTAAATCTAATTCCACCTAATATCCTCCATTTAAATTCTCTGAATATATTCAGAACTTTTTGTATCGACTTTAACGATATCACCCACTTCTACAAATAGAGGAACTTGTATTTTAGCTCCTGTCTCTATCGTGGCAATTTTAGTTACATTTGAAACTGTTATTTTCTCTTTAGACTCTTCTGTTTTCGCAACCATCAATTCTAAAAATTGAGGAAGCTCTATTGAAAAAACTGTCTTTCCATAAAAAACAGTTTTAACCTCGACCCCTTCTTTTAAAAAGTGCACTTTATCGCCTACTACTTGAGGAGACACACTGACTTGTTCTAGATCGTCTAAATCTAAAAAGAGATATTTTTTGTCTTCTAAATACAAAAACTCGAGTTGACGTTCATCTAAAAAAACTTCTTCTATTTTGTCGTTGGGCTTGAAGTTTTTTTCAACTACGTCTTCTGTAATTAAATTTTTGAGTTTTGTTTTAATGAAAGATGGACCTTTCGCTGAGACCTTAACGCAAGAGTCAACTCGAAAGAGATCTCCTTTCAATGAAATTACCATTCCTGGCGTAATCTGAGTTTGTGTAGTCACTTATAATCCTAATTTGATATTAACTAATTATGCCATAAATGGCTCTAGGATTCAAGTCCTGATTAGGCTCCACAGCGAAGCTTAGCTATCGCCTGGGAAGGATCCTTAGACTTGAATAGATATGTACCTGATACTAGGGTGTTTGCACCATATTTAATGCATTTTTTAGCTGAAACATCATCAATTCCACCATCTACTTGTATCAGAAAAGGGGGTGTTTTTTCAGGATTCTCTTCAACAACCTTCCCATGAGATCGAATTTTTCTCTTATCGAGCATTTTTCTTGTCAATTCTATTTTTGAAAGCATCTCGTCCAAAAATGCTTGTCCTCCAAACCCTGGATTAACGGTCATCAAAAGAATAAGGTCACATTTGTCTAAATAATTAGAGGCCATAGATGCAGGAGTTTCAGGACAAAAAGCAAGACCAGCTTCCACATTGCACTTTCTTATGTACAGTAAAGTCTCTTCAACAGCCTCAGTCGCTTCAAAATGAAAGGTAATACGATTGGCCCCCGCCTCAACTAAACGCTCTACGTAATCAAAGGGGTTATAAAGCATAATATGCACATCCAAAAAGAGCTCTGTTTCGCGATTAATAGCCGCAACTGCTTTAGGGCCAAGCGTCAAATTTTTAACAAAGTGACCATCCATAATATCAATATGAATAGCATCTGCCCCTGCTTGCTCCATCCTTTTAGCTTCATCACCTAATTTTGCAAAGTCACCAGCCAATATAGATGGGGCTACATAAATCTTACTATTACTCATTTCTATCCCGCGTTTAGATCTGACTAAGTTTATTAATTTTACCTTTTATTGACAACTTATTCTCAAATTTAGTATAGAAAAGATATGAATGATAAAGACACCCTACATTTCTCTCATAAACTTTTCTTAATCCGCCATGGAGAAACAGAGTGGAGTAAAAGTCGCCAGCACACAGGAATAACAGATATCCCTCTTACGGAAAAAGGAGAGGAGGAAGCTCTTAGAGTCCCTCTTGGACTCCAGGGAATAAAGTTTGCTAAAGTTTTTGTATCTCCCTTACAAAGAGCTTTAAGAACTTGTGAACTTGCTGGTTTTAAAGACCAAGCTGTTATCACAGATGATCTACTCGAATGGAATTATGGAGAATACGAAGGGGTTACAACGGCCGACATACGTAAAAAATCACCCAATTGGAACTTATTTAAAGATGGTGTTCCGAATGGAGAAAGTATTGAGCAAGTATCTAACAGAGTTGATAATATCCTAAGCTTAGCCTCCCAGGTAGATGGAGACGTGGCTTTTTTTTCAAGTGGACATGTCTCAAGAATAATTGGATCCAGATGGATCCGTCTTCCAGCAAAAAACGGACAATTCCTTGCCTTATCTACAGCCTCAATTAGCGTTTTAAGTTACGAGCATGATTGGCGCGTCATTCACACTTGGAATAACCTCTCCCATTTAAAATAAAAAAAGTCAGACAAGCTATTTAATCACCTAAGCATGGTTAACGTCCACATCAGCGTCCGTTATTGCGACATGTACAGGGCTGCCAGCGCTTCCTAGACTGCTAGGACTTCCTGGACTTGAAAGTAGATCAAAACTACTACCCCCACTCGTAGTGCTACCATCGCCTGGAGAAGCAAGAGGTCCTACATTAGCAAAACCTTCAATTGACTTCATGCTGTCTGTTGAAGGCGATCGATTCATATTGTCATCTGTAGGCGGCTGAGGAGGTAAATTAATTTTAGCCAGCAGCTCAACATACAATTTAGAATGATCATTATTGAGTTTCATATACCCCGCAAAACTGACTACTCCTAGTGCAATAGCAGGATTTTCTTTAATTCCATGAGTCCATAAATTGTGTTTTAGCCAAGATAGAGGCGTATCAAAAAAGAGAGGCTCTGGAGGAGAAAAAACAGAGGGGAAATAATCAGAGAGCATCTGATGAATAGAGCGCCCTGCAGGAAGGGAATCGTATGAACCTTCTTTGAATTCTGGCTCAATATTTATATAACTCTTAGCCATTGCGTTGGGGACTATTTCTCCTTTTGGGTCTAAAGTAACAGATGCCAAAGCTCCAAAAACAACTGCAGAAACACCCCAAAGGGTAGCTTCAGCAACACCTCTTAATATCTTAGAGGATTGAGAAGAAGCTTCTCCTCCTAAAAGATTGGAAAAGGTCCTTTGAACAGAAGTTTGCTCTCTTTCTATTCCAGAGGAGCTTGAATCAGTTGTAAGTTGATACAAAGCATTCAATGATTGATATGCTGAAAAAGAAGCTCCAAGTAAAGCCGCACTCCCAATTGCTACACATCCTTGATTTGAAACAGCAACCATAGCTCACCCCTTTTTTAATAAGATTAGATTAATTTATATATAAGATAGTAAGGTATTGAAATAATATTTTACAACTTTTTCTATTCATTTATTTTTTTAGAACAACTGATTGAAAACAAAAAAAGGGCGACCTAAGTCACCCTTTTTAACGACAGTCAACTTCTTTGACTTACATTAGATTAGACCTCTTGAGGTTTGCTGAATGCTCGTCCAAGAAGAGAACTACCAGCTCCAAGGATAGAAGTACCAGCTTCAAGAAGAGGTGCTCTATTACGCGCTCCACCAATACCTACAAATAGTACCCCAGTTGTTAGAGGATTTTCAGAAACAAGATCTCCAACATAACTAGCAGCTCCTAATGTACTATTGTAAACAATGCTTGCTACAGAGCTTCCTCCGTCAACAATTGACGTTAAGCTTACATTTTGAAGGCTACTCATTAAACTTCCGAGCATCTCTTGAACCCCATCAAAAGTTCCTTTTTCCGCTTCTGAACAACCAGAAAAAGGTCTAATGCTTGTTGGAATAGCGTTTCCAGAAGGATCGAAGATATTAGCTGCGACTCCACCTAAAACAACAGCTCCAGCTGTATATAAAGCCCCTTCAAAGACATTACGAGCTACATGGGAGGTTTTACCTGTAGCTTCACCTAATAAGCTGTCTAAACCTCTTTGCATAGAGGTTTTTGAACCACCATCTTGAATAGCGTTATTGACTGCTTTTCCTGCCTGAACTAGACAGGCTGTAGATCCAAGAGCAGCTAAAGATCCTGCCGCTGTTGAACATCCTAAATTTTGCATTGAAATCATGATCTCACTCCTTCGTGAATATTGTGTAAAGAATATATCAAGATTTATACGAATGTTTTAAATTAAAAGCAAGATTGATTATGTGTAAAATAAAAATTTTTTTTTGACTCTAAATTGAAATATCCCCTTTAAAAAGATAACCAACAGATTCAAAAAGAGTTAGAGAGAAGCCTCTTTCCTAAGTGCATTTTGATTTTTGAATAAAAAAAAGGCATATAATTAAAATATTAATTATATGCCTCAATCGATTTTTTCTAAGAAGGCTGCATAGACGCTTCTTTGGAATGAACAATTTGCTTTGAAAGCTTTAGCCAATTTTTCCATTGAAGCTCAAAAGAAGACTTAAGAGTCTGAAAGTCCTTTTGCATGTTCTGTAAAACATGGGCAGGAGCAGCTTCTTTAAGATTATTCTTCATGCGCTCATAAAGAGCGTAAGAGTCACTCATTTTAGATAAACTTTCGAGTAAACCCTTAGATGTTTGAGAAACCTTCAACTCCATATGCTCTTGGTTACCATGAATAACAGACTTCAGTTTTTTGATTAAGAACTGAGTATCATAAAGAATTTGTTTCTTCTTCATAATATAGGTTTTAGTCCTCTTTAGGTCTGTAGCAAGGCCCAGTTTATTAAGAATCCAGATAGACCATTTAGTTGGATCAAAATTATACCATTTAATTCCGTTTCGATAGTCACTACAAAAAGTATGGTGATAATTATGGTAGCCCTCGCCAAAAGTGACGAGTGAAACCATATAGTTATCTACCGCTGTATGTTCTCTAGAAAAAGTTTGCGACCCCAAAGTATGTGCAAGAGAGTTGATAAACCAAGTGAAATGGTGAAGCACAAACATTCTGAAGAGTCCCGCAAAAATAAATGCTGCAAGAAAACTGTGACAAAAGAAGCCTACAGACAGAATAAGTAGAGCATTAGTAATAAGAACGAGTGGAGCATAAAATTTGTATTGGAACATCACAAGCTTGTTTTGGAGCAAATCCCCTACAAGTTTAGGATTTACTTCCCTAGGCTTATCGAATAACCAGAGAAAATGAGCATACCAAAAGCCACGTTTAATAGAGTAAGGATCATCCTTTGTATCCACGTAAGCATGGTGAAGGCGGTGCTCAAAAGCCCATCTAAGGACAGAACCTTGAACCGCAACGGTTCCTAGGAAAATAAGAGCAGTTTCTACTAACTTATTGGTTTTAAAAGACCTATGTGAAAAATAGCGGTGATAACCGGCCGTAATGGCAATTCCCGATAAAAAGAAAAGTATAAAAGATGACAATATTATGCCTAGAGAGGGTAGCCCGAACTTTATAATAAATAAAGGCACTAAGACTAAGAGAGCTACGTGATATCCTATTAAGAAGGATCCAATCGCTAGCCGATAGAAAAATAAACCGGTTTTTTTCATATAAACACCTTTGTTGTTACATCTATTATACATTTATTTTATAAAACAAGCAAGTGTAACATTTTTTCTTTAAATTAAAAGAATTACTTTACGCTTAAGCTAGCACTTGAAAATACAAGACCGCCTTAATTCTTTTCTATCAAATAATAAAGACTTTTTTCCTTTTTCCTCAATTTGGGTTCAACTTTATTTCTAAGTTGCGATATAATTGCCGGCATTTAAATCTTTATATTAAGAGGTCTATTTGAACCCTCCTATAATCGTAAACTTTACCACTACTCCTGAACGAGTCGCCTATATTCAACCCATGCTTGAATCTTTAAAAAATCAGACGCTTTCAGGCTTTAAAACTATTTTATGGCTCTCTAACTTCTATAAGAGATCAGGGAGGTCCATGAATAAAAAAGATGTCCCAGTCTTTATTCATTCCTATGATGTCGAAGTTCGCTTCACTGAAGACTATGGATCCAACACAAAGCTTTTACCCGCTCTCAAAGCATTTAAAGACCCAAATAGCATTCTTTTAACCGTAGATGATGATACTTGCTACCCCCCTGACTGGCTAAAAGGCCTAATCAAAGCAACAAAGACAGACTCCTCTAAAGCATATGGCTATCGGGCTAAGGTTTTTCAAAGAAGATTTTTAAAATTCCCCTTCATTAAACAGCGACCTTTAAAACCTTTAAACTATAACTACTCTGAAACCATCATCCTAACAGATCCGACAGCTAGCATTTCTGTTGATATCTTAACTGGTGTCTGGGGGATCTGCTATAGACGCTCTTTTTTTAATGACGATTATTTCAATCTAAACTCTTGTAAGCCAGCACATCACAACGATGATATTTGGGCTAATGGACATTTAGCCCGCAATCAAGTAGAAAGAATTTGTCTAGGGTTAGAGGGTTCTTTTCAGGATATCGACATGGAGAGCTTGGGCATTCGAAGACTCTGGGACAGCGTAAACAATGGAAAAGGTTTAAATAATAAGGTTTTAAAATATTTCAAAGATGACTTCAAAGCCCCATAAAATAACTCATAACCCCGCAAAGGGGATCCCTCTCGTTCTCATAGCTTGCTTTTTTGCTGCTGCTATGGCTACAGCTGCTAAACTGATCCGGCCTGGAATAGCAAGTACTACAATTTCTTTTGTCCGCTTTCTAGTTAGTCTTCTTTTATTAAGTTTAGCCCTGCCCTGGGTTCAAAGAAAAACACCCCTCAAACGCGCTTTGAAAGTGCAGGATTGGAGAAGCACCTTCGTTCGTATCATCTCGGCCACAGCGTGCCTCCTTACCTACTTCTATGCTATTCAACATATTCCTTTAAGTACGGCAGTCGTTCTCGTTTTCACATCTCCACTCTACATTCCTATTATTACCTGGATTTGGAAAAAAACACCCATCCCTCCCATGATCTGGTGGTCTCTAGGGACTGGTTTCATTGGAGTTCTACTCATTGTTGGCCCAGAATTTAGATCTCTTCATAAAGGATTAATCGCCGGAATCATTTCAGGAATACTCGCAGCTATCTCTTATGTAGCTACTCGAATGCAAGTAAAAACCGAGACGCCTTTTCGGATGAATTTCTATCTATTTTTACTAGGATCTCTCATCATTTTTGCAATTGGAGCTAAAACTTTTATTATAAATTTCAATTCTCTTACGGGCTATGATTGGCTTCTGCTAGTACTCGTTGGAGTTTTTGGACTTAGCTATCAATACATACTCTCTCTTGCAGTCCGCACAATACGAATTCGCTTTGCAGGTGCCTTTTTATACTTTACGATTGTCTTTGCTTTTTTCGGGGAATGGCTTTTCTTCGGTAAAGCGCCTACTCTACTGAACTATCTAGGTGTTCTACTAGTTATACTGGGAGGTTTTCTGATGATTCTTCTTGAGCCTGGCGAGAAAACTTAAATAAGAGAAGGAACTTCCTTCGCTTGCCAAAGTTCAAGACTTTTTCTCAAAACATCACAGTAGCGCTTCCTCTCTTCTGCACGATCACTTTGATAGATAAGTCCCAGGTAAAAAGCGTCTTCTAATTGTAAAAAACTGGAAATGAGTTGAAATCTAGAGAGCTTCAATCCCAATAGAGTATCGTGGATTAAATTTTGAAAAGAAGGATCTTTTGCTGCTATGTAGGAAAATATGTAATTATTTTGATAAACAAACTTAACCACATACCCTTCACTAGTTGGTTTTTCATCTTCCAAAAAGTCTGATAAAATTTGAAAGGAAGTGTCAAGCAAGTTCACCGAAACCATACTACGGATAATTGCAGGAGTTAAAGAGTAAAAATAGTTTTCCAGAAGAACTTCATTATAAGATCCTGTTTTGATCATATGTATTTTAAAGTTCTTAAAAATCTCACTCTCTTTTGCAATCATACCTCCATTGTAATCTCTAACATCTGAAAAAACTCGATATAGTTCAGTCAAAACTGATTGTCTAGCTCTATACAAATCTAAAGAATGATCTTTTCTAAGAAAAACACGTTTATCTAAGCGAATATAAAAAACATTTGCTTCTTTAGAGTATCCCTTTTTTACTTTGCCCACAATTTTAATTCGATCAGGTATAAAATCATATTTAAAAGCATGATCCACACACAACTCTTGGACCGAACGGTCTCCGGATCCAAGCACTCTCAACAAGATAACAACAAAAACGATGTGCATTTCATCTTGTTTATCAAATTGAATAATAATTTGAGGAATGTCGTCTTGAGATTTAAGTTGTTTATTCAGGTTTAAAATATTGCGCATAATTTCCTCTTCATTACGAGGCATGAAGATGGGATGCATAAGTTGCTCAACACGATCTTTTAAATCTTCTGGCAGCACGGTTTTAAGATGATGAAGCTCATCAAAATTGAAGAGAGATCCATCTTTTTTAACCACCTCCAAGTACATCAAGGGAATCCCCTCCCCTCTTTTCTTATAAGATAGAAATGAACCTGAAACTATATCGACATTAGGGATATAAGCCTTTATTGCATTCCCAATCTGCCTTTCACCAAAACTTTCATTTTCTCGCACATAAGAAACACCTACAAGAACACCTAAGACATTTTTAGAATCATAGGAAGTTCGGAGCTCTGTTCGCATCAATTTAACTCTAAACATTCTTTTTGAGAGCGCTGGATCTTGATTGTAGCCAAGAGACAGCCGAAAGAGATACTGCCAGCAAATAATTCTAACCATGTGCCTCGGAGCCCTAAGAACTTTAAAGTTTTCTCTTGAAAAGACAAAGAAATGCTGCATTTCAACAAAAAGTTCTCTATCAAAATGTTTAGATCTTCGATTCATCAAGGAAACGACTAATTCTTGAACGACATTGATTTTATCGTCTAATTTCAAGCCCTTTGCTTCTAAAATTCTCATGCCCTGATCAAGGGAGGTTATCCCAACTTCAATTTCCTTCGAAAGGTGTGGCAAAGTTTTACTGATAACAGAGAGATCCTTATAAGATTCAATATCTAAATGCATTTGAATCATAATATAACGCTGAAAGGGATCTCCTACAAATTGAAAGTCAATCCCATAGTATAGAGAGATATTTAAACGTTTACCAGGAATCAACCACCTTGAAATAAGGTCGTAAATAAATTTTGAGGAGTAGATGCGGTATTTATAAAAAAACAGCAGAGATATGTTCGATGGGACTTTTTCTTCAATATTCCAGGAAATAGAGGGGAAGCTAGACTTAATATAATCTAACTTTTGAGTTTCATTCTCTAGCTCATAAAAACTAGGTGTAACTATTTTTCTTAAATTAGATTGAATCAGCTCTAAGAAATGAGCTTCCTGGCTCCCGTGGATTCCAGAATGATTAACAATGCTAATTTCAGGAAATAGGTCCAACTTGTCGCCCTTCTTAAGTAAAACAAAGCAGCATTTCAAAGATTTCTTTTTTTCTCAATGAAAACTTTCGCACTTTTACTAAACTTCGTATTTTTTTTTCTTTGAATTCAATTGTAACCCTTGTGCAATTAGAGTGCCTTTGGCAGAATCAGCCGCAAATGAACGCACACTCAACGGCAAGGCATTTAGCTCTGCTAAACGTATACATCTTGGATCTAAGACAGCATGGTTAGGGTCTACATAGCTTAAAGCCTCTTGATACGTTAGGGAATCAAGAAGTCTAGCTTTTGGATAAAGTTTAGGATCTTTCTCATAAATTCCCTCAACGTCTTTAAAAAATTCGACTTTTTCAGCTTCTAAAGAAACCCCTAAGGCAACAGCTGAAGTATCCGAGCCACCACGCCCTAACGTAGTAATTTCTTTTTCAAGACTAACCCCTTGAAAACCTGCAACAATGACAATATAGCCTAAGTCTAAAAAACGGATCAATCGATGAGGACGAACATCTAAAATTTTTGCTTGGTTATGCTCATTAGTCGTAATAATGCCTGACTGACTCCCTGTAAAGCTAATTGCACGACATCCTTTAGCATCGAGGGCCATGGAAAGAAGGGAAATGGTCACTCTTTCTCCTATACTAATTAGCATATCCAGCTCTCGCTGAGGAGGATTTGAATGAATACTGTGCCCTAATTCAATTAATTGATCAGTCATATTTGCCATAGCACTTGCCACAACAACAACCCGATCGAAATCAAGTTTTTTTTTCAAAATTAAATCTGCAACTTGTGAAAATCGCTCGGGACAGGAGACTGAAGAGCCTCCAAATTTCATGACTAACGTACGCATTAAACTTCTTTTTTAAAATCAAAGAGTACTTTTTTATTCAAAAAGGATCAATAAAAATAAAGCTTAAACAAAAGTTCTATTTACTTATTGCCTTTTTTCACCTCTCTCTGATAACATTTTATTTCAAAAACTCTACTGTATTAAATCTAACACTGTTTAACTTCTAAACATATTTAGTTAGGCTGCAGAGAGAGAAGTAAATTTTAAGGAGAATTATTAACCATGCCAACCCAATCACAAAACATATTACACGACAACATCTTAGATGACGTAGAATTTAACGAGGAAGATGCCTCTTTATTTCGTCAACTTTTAGATGGACAAGCCAAAGGAGAAAACGGAACTCAAAATGAGCTTACTGTTGGATCTATTCTAAAAGGCACCATCGTAGAAATCACCAAAGACTTTGTTGTTGTCGATGTCGGACTAAAATCTGAAGGACTAATCCCTATTCATGAATTTTCAAGATCAGATGAAATCGAGCTTGGAAAACAAATTGAGATATTACTGGAACAACCTGAAAACGACAACGGACAGATCGTTCTTTCTAAAGAGAGAGCTGACAAACTCAGAAAATGGGAATATATTGTCGAGCATTGTAAAGAAGGAAGTATTATCGAAGGTGAAGTTATCCGTAAAGTCAAAGGCGGGCTCATGGTTGATATTGGAATGGAAGCTTTCCTACCTGGTTCTCAAATTGACAACAAACGTATTAAAAATCTAGATGACTATCTAGGTCAAGTTTTTGATTTCAAAATCTTAAAAATTAATATTGAACGCAAAAACATTGTGGTCTCAAGACGCGAACTCTTAGAAGAAGAACGGATTTCTAAAAAAATCGAAATGCTTGAAAATATTCAAGTTGGAGAAGTCCACCCAGCTATCGTGAAAAACATCACCGATTTCGGGGTTTTCTTAGATCTCAATGGTATTGACGGTCTTCTTCACATTACTGATATGACGTGGAAGCGTATTAAGCATCCTTCTGAAATGGTCGAGATTGGCCAGAACTTAGAAGTAATGATTTTAAGTATCGATAAGGAGAAGGGTCGAGTAGCTTTAGGTCTTAAGCAAAAAGATCAAAACCCTTGGGAAGAGATCGAGCAAAAATACCCTCCAGGCACTCGAATCAAAGGAACTATTGTAAATCTCCTTCCATACGGAGCGTTCATTGAAATTGAACCTGGCATCGAAGGCTTAATTCACGTCTCCGAAATGTCTTGGATTAAAAACATCACAGATCCAACAGAAGTTGTTTCTAAAGGTGAAGAAGTTGAAGCCATTGTTTTATCTATTCAAAAACAAGAAGGTAAAATTTCATTAGGAATTAAGCAAACAGAACGTAATCCATGGGAAGAGGTCGAGGACCGTTATCCTGTAGGTAAGGTTGTCGAAGCCGAAGTTAGGAATTTAACAAATTATGGAGCTTTTGTTGAGCTAGAACCAGGACTTGATGGACTCATTCACATTTCTGATCTAAGCTGGACTAAAAAGGTGTCTCATCCAACTGAGCTCTTAAAGAAAAATCAAAAGGTGCAAGCAAAGATCTTGACCGTTGACAAAGAGAGCAAAAAAATCACTTTAGGTCTCAAGCAACTGGTAGAAAATCCCTGGCATTCTTTAGAGCAAGAGGTTCCTATTGGTTCTTCTGTTACAGGAACAGTCACTAAAATCACAGCTTTCGGAGCTTTTTTAGAGCTCGAAAATGGGATGGAAGCACTTATTCATGTCACAGAATTATCAAGTAAGCCTTTTGGAAAGGTTGAAGATATTATCTCAAAGGGTGAAACTCTAACAGCCAAGGTTATTAAAATTGATCCTGAGCATAAGAAAATAGCTCTCTCTCTTAAAGAAGACTCTCTAGGAGGAGCTCTTGATGACATTGTAACAACTTCAAGTCACCAAGATGATCTTCCAGAAGAAGAAGAAGAGAACGAAGAAGGTAAATAAAAATCTCAACCAGGTTACAAGACCCAAGGCATAACATGATGAATAAAGATCTTTTGGCTATTTTAGATTATTTAGATCGAGAAAAAGGAATTAAGCGCAATATAGTCCTAAAAGCCATAGAGGATGCACTTTACGCTGCTGCAAAAAAGAGTGTAAAGGGCGTTCAGGATGTCAGGGTTGATATAGATTATGACTCTGGCAACATTCAAGTCTTTGGGAAAAAACTCGTTGTTAAGAAGGCCAAGAAACTGGAACAAGAGATCTCGCTAGACGACGCTCTTGAAGCTCAACCAGACTCTGAGCTTGGCGAACTTATTGAAGTTTCAATAACACCAAGAGACTTTGGACGTATTGCGGCTCAAACAGCTAGACAAGTAATCAGTCAAAAGCTTAGAGGTGCTGAGCGAGATGTCATTTATGACGAGTATAGACACCGTATTCATGAAATTGTTTCAGGCTCTATTAAGCAATTTATAAGAGGTTCTGACATCTTAGTTGACTTGGGTAAGGTTGAGGCTTTAATGCCTATGCGAGAATATCCTAAAACAGAACGCTATCACATTGGAGACAAAGTTATAGCGCTTCTTAAAGAGGTTAGAGAAACAGAGAATGGGGGCGCTGAAGTCATTTTAAGTCGAAGCAGCCCCGATTTTGTACGGCAGCTTTTTATACAAGAAGTTCCAGAAATTAATGATTCTGTCATTACGATCATGAGCATTGTACGAGAAGCCGGTTACCGTACTAAAATCACGGTTCAATCTTCTGACCCACGAGTAGATCCTGTAGGAGCTTGTGTTGGAATGAGAGGAAGTCGTGTTAAAAATGTGGTTAGAGAGTTAAATAATGAGAAAATTGATATTATCCCTTACTCAGATGATCCAATAGAGCTCTTGCAAAATGCATTAGACCCAGTGGAAATCAAAAAAATAAGCATTAATGAGAACGATAGAGTTGTAACCATTGTAGTGGGTGATGAAGATTTTCCGACTGTTATTGGAAAGAAAGGTATGAATGCCAGACTCAATGGACGACTTATTGACGCAGATATTACAGTCAAGCGGATGAGTGAGTATCAAAAATTTCTCACCATTCAAAAAATCGAACTTGCCGAATCAGAGGAACCTGCTTTTGATGAACCTTTAGAACTAAAATCGGTTAACAGCATGATAACGGATAATCTTATCGATGCGGGCTTTGATACAAAAAGAAAAATATTACAGGCAACGTCTGAACAAATCACACAAGTTCCGGGAATCAGTGAAGCTATGCTAGACCAGATACTCAGTGAGATCAAACAAAAGGGGGAAGATCTTGAGTAAGAATATAAAACTATCGATAAAGAACAAACAGCTTGCTGATTCATTAAACTTGACTCAACTAAAAGATAAGTTCAACAAAAAGAAAGAGCCACAGGAATCTCCAGAGAAACCAGCTCCGAAGAAGAAAAAAGTTGAAACTGTGTCTAAAGTTGAAAAGAAGGCTCCAGAAGAAATTCTTGAAGTCAAAAATGATACAAAGGCTGAAGCTCCTAAAGTTAAAGTTGAAGCAAAAGTTAAAGTTGAAGTTAAAGTTGAAGCAAAAGTTAAACTCAAACCTAAAGTTGAGCTCAAACCTAAAGTTCAACCTAAAGCTAAAGTTGAAGAGAGATATGATGCGCCCCCTAAAAAACAAGTAGTGCCTTTAGCTAAGTCAAATTACAAGGAAAGGACTTTTAATAGGGACAGACCTGTCATTATTAAACATAGAGACCCTCCTAAGCCCAGAAAAGCAGCTGTTGTAGCAAGTAAAGAAACACCAGCAAAAAAATCTGAGATTAAAGACTTAGAGGAAAAAGCTCCTGCTCTTCAAACAAAAGCTAGCTTAAAAAAACCTCCTCAAAGAGGCGACCGACCTCTTCCAAGGCTTGGAAGAAACAAGGGCTACCAGGATGTCCCCCCTATAAAGCGCACTAATCAACCAGGTAGCTTTGACTCTAGAAGTAGACACGGTCTTGTATCTGCAGACGAAGGCACTTGGCAAAGACGAAGAAGACGTCCTTTCAAAAGCAAGAGATCTTACGATGAAGAACTTACTATTAGGCCTACAGATCTTTCAGTTCGAGTTCCAATTTCAATAAAAGACTTAGCTTCAGCTATGAAGCTTAAAGCTTCAGAACTTATAACAGTTTTATTTAAACAAGGTATGGCTTTAACTTTAAATGACTTTTTGGAAGATGAAACAACCATCCAATTGATTGGTCATGAATTAAATTGTCAAATCACTTTAAATACTGCAGAGCAAGAACGTATTCAAATTACAGATAAGAGTCTTCATGAAGAAATATCTGAAACTGATCCAAAAAGCTGTGTTATTCGTCCCCCTGTAGTTACATTTATGGGTCACGTAGACCATGGAAAGACAAGCTTAATTGACGCAATTAGAAAGTCAAATCGTGTTGCTTACGAAGCCGGTGCGATCACCCAGCATATTGGGGCTTTTCAATGCAACACCACGCACGGTCCAATCACAGTTTTAGACACTCCTGGGCACGAAGCTTTTTCAGCGATGAGAAATAGAGGAGCAATAGTCACTGACATTGTTGTTCTCGTTGTTGCTGGAGACGAAGGTATCAAAGATCAGACAATAGAAGCCATCAAACACGCAAAAGCTGCGGGTGTTACAATCATCGTCGCCCTTAATAAGGCTGACAAAGAAGGTTTCAGCCCAGATGATGTTTATCGCGGTTTGGCTGATCACGAACTTGTTCCCGAACAATGGGGAGGGACCACCGTCATGGTCAATTGCTCAGCGAAAACAGGAGAAGGGATCTCAGAATTACTAGAACTCATAGCTTTGCAATCAGAAATTTTAGAACTGAAAGCTAATCCTGATTCCAGAGCCCGAGGAATGGTTCTTGAGTCAGAGATTCACAAGGGCATGGGAAATGTAGCCACTTTAATTGTTCAAAATGGAACTTTAAATGTTGGAGACTCTCTTGTTTTTGATACTCATTATGCACGTATTAAAACGATGATTAATGATACGGGTCAAAAACTACAACATGCCACGCCTTCAACTCCTGCTGAAATTACAGGAATTTCAGGTCTACCCGAAGCAGGTAGTGAATTTATTGTTGTGAAAGATGAAAAAGAAGCTAAGACTATTTCTGAAATGCGTCAGAAAGAATCCCAAAAAACACGATTTGCTCCAAAGAAATCTAACTTCCAGGAGTCTTTTTTAAGTGACACAGCTCACGATAAAGTTATTAAAAAGGTCTTACCTTTAATTATAAGAGCAGACGTTCAAGGTTCATTAGAAGCTTTAAATGAATCTCTAACAAAAATTAAATCTGACAAGATTGAAGTTTTAATCATCAACGGAGGTGTTGGTGAAGTTACAGAATCTGATATTCATTTAGCTAAGACTGCGAATGCAATTATTATTGGTTTTCACACACGAATTGAAAGTCATGCTGAAGAGCTGATGAAATCGATTAACGTTACCATAAAGATGCCTAAAATCATTTATGAAGCAGTTGACGAAGTCAAAGCGCTTATGATTGCGAAGTTAGACAAGCTTCCACAAGAGGAAGACAGAGGTAAAGCTGAAGTTAGAGCTATTTTCAAAGCTTCTAAAATTGGTAAAATTGCAGGATGTCATGTTGTTTCAGGATCGATTAGTCGAAATCACAAAGCTCGACTTTTCAGGAAAGGAAAAGAAATCTGGAAAGGTTCTATATCTTCTTTAAAACGAGAAAAAGAAGATGTAAAAGAACTTAAAAAAGGCATGGATTGCGGAATCCTTCTTTCAAAATTTAACGAGATTGAAGAAGGCGATATTATTGAAAGTTTTGAAGTTACATACATTACACAAACCCTATAAGTTTTATGGCTATAAAAAGAACAGATCGTCTCAATTCTTTAATAAAAGAAGTACTCGCAGAGGTAATACGTGAAGATGTAAAGCATCCACAGCTTCACCACTTAACCACAGTCACGCGAGTTGACATTAGTAAAGATTTGCATAATGCAAAAGTTTATATTAGTGTAATTGGAACTGAAAATGAAAAGCAAACTACCATATCTGCTTTAAAGTCTGCTGCGGGTTATATCGCTGTAATTGCTTCTAAAAAAGTGGTCATGCGCTATTTCCCTCAACTTACATTTTATATAGATGATTCCGTTGAAAAGCACATACAGATTAATGATCTGATTGAAAAAATAAACCAAGATAAACAAAACAGAAGTTCTGAGGATGACGACTCTTAACAACCCCCTTTTTGGTTTAGCTTTACTTAATAAACCTAAAGATAAAACATCTTTTTACTTAGTCTCTTTTCTAAGAAGACTAACGAACGTTCGTTGCATTGGCCATGCCGGCACTCTGGATCCTTTTGCTACAGGCTTGATGGTCATGCTCATAGGACGCCCCTACACTAAGCTATCTAATCGTTTTCTTTTGTCAGATAAAGAATATTCAGCAAAAATTTGCCTAGGATCTACAACTGATAGTTACGATATTGATGGCCAGACAAAATCAACGTCTGATAAAAAACCGACTCTTTCAGAAATTGAATCTATTTTACCTGAGTTTCGGGGAGAAATAGATCAATGTCCCCCAATGTTTTCAGCAAAAAAAGTTAATGGAAAAAAGCTTTATGAGCTTGCTAGAAAAGGCATTGAGATTGAAAGAAAATCTAAAAAAGTACGTGTTGAAATTGATCTTATCTCTTACAGCTACCCTTATCTTGAGCTCTATGTCAAATGTTCAAGTGGCACCTACATCCGTTCAATTGCTCACGACTTAGGGCAAAGACTTAGCTGTGGAGCCTATTTAGAAACTCTAGTAAGAACTAAAGTAGGCCCTTTTAATCTCAATGAGAGTCAGGATTGCACTATTTTAACAGACCCCTCTAAACTTCAGATACGGCGGCAGTTTTGAAAATAATTGAAGAGATTCACGATCAGTTTACCAAGAGGACTCCTATTGTTTTAACAATTGGTTTTTTTGATGGAGTTCACTTAGGTCACCAAAGAATCTTTTCTAAAGTTAAAGAGCTCAAAGGAGACTCTGGGTTAAGCTTTGCTCTAACTTTTAAAAATCACCCACAAACAGTCTTAAAGCCCCACACTCCCTTTCCTCTTATTTCTTCTTTAAACCAGCGGATTCAACTCATCAAAGATCAGGGAATAAATACGCTCATCTTACTTGATTTTGACCAAGAGATGAAAAACACTTCAGCAGATGACTTTCTTCTTAATTTACATGAGCATATTCCATTTGACCATCTAGTTCTGGGACCCAATGCAACGATAGGCCGCAAAAAAGAAGGTGATGCTAAATTGATACAACTTCTGTCTAAAAAGTACTCTTTTGACTTTCATCCTCAGAGTTTTTGCTTTCTGGATCGTAAAGAAGTCTCTTCAACACTTATTCGAGATAGGATTACTCTTGGAAGTTTTAAAGAAGTATCAGAACTCTTAAATCGTCCTTATTCTATTGTAGCTCCAGTAATTCCTGGAGAGCAAATAGGAACGATACTTGGATTTCCCACTCTTAACTTGAATATTCAGAACCTAGCCCTCCCCCCACTTGGAGTCTATAAAGTCCATCTAATGAAAGATGGAAAACCTCACCTTGCCATCGCAAACCTAGGGTTAGCTCCAACGCTTCAAGAACGTAGAACACCTGTTCTTGAAGTACACCTCTTAGACTATAAAGATGAACTTATCGAAAAAGAGCTCGAAATAGTATTCTTAGATTTTATCCGAAAAGAAAAGAAATTCAGTTCCATCGATGACCTCAAAGCTCAAATCAACCTAGATATACAATCACTTAATTTGTGATGGACGTATTTTTACGGGCTCTTTCCTGAAACTTCTTCTATAGATTCCTCTTTAGCGCTTACCTTGTTTTTCACAACAGCTTTTCCAGGCAGAGTTCCAAAGACCACATCCCACAAAGGGGAAGAAACTCCAAAAGCTTTATTACCATCTTGATAATGATGCTTAAGATGATGTGTCCAAATAAATTTCAAGTACTTAGGAGCTCTAATCTGATGAGTTTTGAAATGTGTATACGCATACGCTAAATACCCCGTTAAGAAACCTGGTAAAAAAGAAAAAATGCTAACTCCTAAAACAGCATAAAAAAGAGCAAAGAAAAAGACCATAAAAATGGTCGCGGGCACAGGTGGCATAAAAAGCCGTGTGTAATCATTAGGGTGATCATGATGGATTCCATGCATCGTATGAGCTATCTTCTGGATAAACTTAGATTTAGAGTTCATGTGAAAGAAAAAACGATGTAATAGATATTCAGCAAGAGTCCAAGATAAGAACCCGAGCACTATTAACAGAGCCACGTTCCAAACAGCAGTTACAAATCCAAAATAGAAGTTCAAAACTAAAAGAGAAGAGGAACAAAACAGATTATATGAAATAGCAAATCTAGGATGCACTCTTGTTAAGGACTCCAAAAATCCATTTTTAAACATACGAGAGTCTTTCTTCTCGCTTTCTTTCTTACTCGCCACCTTAAGCCTCCTTTAAACTTCCCCTACCCACTCTAAGAAATAAAAAAAAGAACATATTTTGACAAGATTATTTTTAAATACCTTAACTTATGATCCTTAACAAAACGCCTTAATAATATAATTCAATTTTGTTCGAGTTTCAAAAACATGGACTTTATATTTAGCCCCGAGTTAAAATAATTCTGAAAATTTCAACCTAGGAGACCTCAATGTTAGCTGCTACAGCCGTAAATAGTCCTTTATTAACGTCCTATACGCCAGGCGACTCTCCTGAAGACTGGAGTAGACGCCCAGTAACTGACGAAGAATTTACTTCTCTATTTAATCGCTCTCTTGGTGAAGGCTGCTCAATAGTTGTCTCAAAAAGTGAATATTATCCTAATCTTGATGTGCAACTAGTAACCTTCAATTTAAATTTAAAAGACGAGGTTTCTGTCAATCAGGTCCAATTCACCCCTCGCTCTTCACTTTGCTTGCTTTTCGACAAACTTGTCAAAACTAACAAAGCAAATATTCAAGAGCGTCATGTGCCCGGAATTGAAGTTGTTCCAGCCTTTGCTCATGAAAGCCCGCGGCAGCGTAGACGTTCATCTTCATTTACAATAACCACTGAGGCTTCCCGACTCCCTTAATAATACAATTAGCGGAAATGGAGCCTCTGCCGGGAAGTAATTATAATGAGGCTCCCCTAAACCTAATTCAAACCTTTGAGAGCCTAGGTCTGATAATGTCTTAAAGTGAAGACTCAAAAAACTTCTACAAGTTAATTCTAAATAAGAAAACAATAATGACTTACGTATCAGCTCATATTGACCCACAGAGTTCTCATCTTGTCTTTTATAAAGATCTGGATCGTAAAAAGGTTGTAAGTGCAGTCTGTACAGCACTTCTGAGTACTCGAACCGTCAAAATTATACAAGTAGCTGATGATCTCTTAGCATTTACTTTGAGAGATGATCATCACGGTTCCCCTGATTTAAGAACTTATTGTGTAAAAAAAGACACTGCGAATTTCACTCGATTACTTATGGGAACCTTGGAAGAAAAGGGGTGCGAACTCAGGCATGTCGCTGACAGTCCTCTAAGAACTATTTATTTAACAGCAAATCTAATTCCTCATGCCCCCAGCCCTCCTCCTCAACCTTTTTTTTATATAAAAGCTGCTGGAGGGTAGTCACTGATTACCAGAAAAACGAAAAAGAGACTTTAACTCTAATTTGGAAAGAAGCTACAATTTCCCGCTATGTTAAACTAAAGCGGTATAATAATGGATATTTATGCAACTCCTCCTCTATCTCCTCATAATACGCCATACGTATCCCCAAGGGACAGCCCTCCCCCTCTAACTCCTGATAATACGCCACCACCCACATCCCCAAGGGACAGCCCTCCTCCGTCTCCTCTATTAACAAAGTACTATGATGGACAACATCCCTTTGATTGGAAAAACCTCTCAATCACCCCTCAAGAGATCACATCTCTAATAACTCGCTCTCTAAAGGATGGACATAAGGTAACTGTCCACCAATGCGAAGTTTCTCAAAATGGAATAGTCCTCTTTAAGCTAGATTATAATGGCATCACTTACCATCACTCTATTAAAATGGCTCGAGGAATATTTAATACAGAGGTTCGAACTGCATTCATAAATAACTTAGATTCAGATAGAATTCAACTTGTTGAATACGATTTTGCTGGTAATAAGTTGTTAAAAGAGGCTTTACAACATCCTTTTACTCCTCCCTTGATCTCTAAATTTGTTTATTCACTGCTCCCCTCACCTGGCAAACCGCTCAGATAATCTTCTTATTGAAATAATACCTTTAAGCTTATAGAACGGCAAAAAGGAGAATTTTATTATGGCTCAATCAAATGCACCTGGAAAACCAGGTTCTCAAGCGCGCTGGACTTCAAGTCAAAAAACGGGAGTAGGCACGGCCCCCATGACTCGAAGTCGAATTTGGTTTACTTTATCTCATGGGATTGTCAACGAGGTCTATTTCCCAGATATTGACAAGCCTAATACTCGAGACATGCAGTTTATTGTAACAGACGGCAAAAGCTTTTTTTGTGAAGAAAAGAGAGGTTGCGATTCGGAATGTAACAATATAAAACCTGGAGTTGCTGGCTATCAAACTGTTAATACGTGTAAAAAAAAGCAGTTTAAGATTAAAAAAACTATTTTTTGCAATCCCTATAGTAGTACTTTGATTCAGGAAGTAGAGTTTATTCCTTTGGTTAAAAAGGAATTTAAACTTTATGTCCTTCTAGCTCCACATATTTACGGATTTGGAGCCAATAACAATGGACGTGTGGATATTTATAAGGGAGAGTATTATCTCAATGCATCTAGAAAACATATCCACTTAGCGTTAGGGTGTTCTACTTCTTTCAAAAAACTCTCTTGTGGTTACGTAGGTAAAAGTGATGGCTGGACAGAACTGAAAAAAAATAAACACCTGAAAAATACTTATTCTACCGCACTTGATGGGAATATTGCTCTAACAGGCGAAATTGATTTAAAGGCTTCAAAAAACAAATTCACTCTAGCTCTTTCATTTGGAACTTCTTTTTATGAAGCTGCAAAGGAAGTGAGAGCCACTTTCTCCCATAATAATGAACACCTGATGAAAAAATATATTGAGGGTTGGGAATTAATTATTAAAAAAAGACCTAAAGTCTCCTATTTCAATGCTGAGGCTAAAGCTCTTTATGATTCAAGTGTTATGGTTTTAAATACACACCTAGGAAAAATTGTTCCAGGAAATGTCATTGCTTCTCTCTCTATTCCTTGGGGCTCTATTAAAGGAGATAATGATTTAGGAGGCTATCACCTTATTTGGCCAAGAGACCTAGTTGAAATTGCAGGAGGCTTTTTAGCTTCTGGTCAAAACGAAAACGCTCGTCTTATCCTTCACTTTTTATCGAGTGTACAAGAAGCTGATGGTCACTTTGCACAATGCCTTTGGCATAGTGGAAAGCCTTTCTGGAACAATATCCAGATGGATGAAACAGCGCTTCCTGTCTTGCTAGCAGGATCACTCAAAAGAAGAGGTGTTTTAAAGTGGTTCGATCCGTGGCCCTTAGTTTCTAAAGCTGTTGAGTACTTGGTCAAAAATGGACCCGTAACCTTACAAGATCGTTGGGAAGAAGACGGAGGTTATACTCCTTTTACTTTGGCCTGTGAAGTCTCTGCCCTTTTAGTGGGTGCAGATTTCTATGAAGAAAAAGGTCACAAAAAGACGGCTCGTTATTTAAGAGAAGTTGCAGATTACTGGAATTTCAATATCGAGAAGTGGACCTATGTTGAAGGCACCGCACTTTGTAAAAAAGCTAAAGTGAAGGGTTACTATGTCCGCATCACTCCAGATGACACAAAACAAAAAGAAGTAAAAGATCTTGTTGTCGTTAAAAATAGACCCCCTGACCACGCTTTTCAACCCGCTTCTGAAATTATTAGTACCGATGCGCTAGCCCTTGTTCGTTTCGGACTTAGATCAGCTGATGACCCGCGGATTTTGGATACGGTCAAAGTGATTGATTACCTTTTAAAGAAAGAAACTAAAAGTGGACCTGTTTGGAAACGATACAATGAAGATGGATATGGCGAGCATAAAGATGGATCTCCCTTTGACGGCACCGGAATTGGAAGAGGGTGGCCTCTTCTAGTTGGAGAAAGAGCGCACTATGAGGTAGCTAAGAAAAACTATACGAAAGCTAAAGAGCTTTTACTTAACATGGTTAAGCAGTCGGGAGACAACTATTTAATTCCAGAGCAAATTTGGGATGATCAAGATATTCCCTCTAAATTCTTATTCAATGGAAAACCTACTTTAGGAGCGATGCCTCTTGTTTGGGCTCATGCCGAGTATATTAAATTGATTCGTTCTATTAACGCCAAAAAAGTATTCGACATGCCCCCTCAAACCAGCAATCGCTACCAAAAAAGAAAGGTCGAATCTAAGTATAGCATTTGGAAACCGAACCATAAAATTAAAGAAGTCCCTAAAGGTAAAACGCTTAGAATTGAAGTATTTGAGGCTTGCAAAATCAATTATAAATTTGATAAAAGGGGCCCAATAGGTCAAAACAAATCAATGATCGAAACTAAAGTTGGAATTTTCTATCTAGACATTCCGACTAAAGAGATTCTGGAACATGAGGAAATTCACTTTAAATTTCCCGGCCACTCGAAGTTTAGTCGTCGATCATTTGTAATAAAATTGAATCAATAACAGGAGGTTCAGATGCAACTTGGAATGGTAGGACTTGGAAGAATGGGTGCAAATATGGTACGTCGTCTAATGAAAGACGGACATCAATGTGTGGTCTACGATAACAATAAAGAAAATGTTGATGAACTCGTTAAAGAAGGTGCTATTGGAGCCACTTCTGTCGAAGAATTTGTAAAGAAGCTCGAAAAAAGAAGAGCAATTTGGATGATGGTTCCTGCTGCTATTACAGATAAAGTCATTCAAGATATTGTTCCTCATTTAGAGAAGGATGACATCTTAATCGACGGAGGAAACTCTTACTTTAGAGATGATAGAAGACGTGCAGCTGAACTAAAGCCTAAGGATATTCACTATGTAGACTGCGGAACTTCTGGAGGAGTTTGGGGTATTGATCGCGGATACTGCTTAATGATTGGTGGTGAAGACGAAGTGGTGAAGCACTTAGATCCTATTTTCAAAACGATTGCACCAGGGAAAGGGAATGTAACGCCTACTAAAGGGCGTGAGAAGTACAAGGATAGTGCACAGGACGGCTATTTACATTGCGGTCCATCTGGAGCGGGTCACTTTGTGAAGATGGTACATAATGGAGTGGAATATGGCATTATGGCTGCTTATGGAGAAGGTTTTGGCATTTTGAAGAGTGCTAACATCTCTAAGAAAGATAAAGAAATTGATGCAGAAACAGCTCCTGCTATGCACCATGATCTAGATTATGAGATTGACATTGCAGCTGTAGCTGAAGTTTGGAGACGAGGCAGTGTGATTGGATCTTGGCTCTTAGACTTAACAGCTGAAGCTCTAGCTGACAACCCAGATCTTTCAAATTTCTCAGGAAAAGTTTCAGATTCTGGAGAGGGACGCTGGACCATTATGGCTGCTATTGAAGAAGCTGTTCCAGCTGAAGTTTTAACATCAGCGCTTTACTCAAGATTTAGATCACGTAAAGAGTATACTTTTGCTGATAAAATTTGTTCAGCTATGCGTTATATGTTTGGTGGACACAACGAAAAAAAATAGGACCTTTTAAGCGATGATAAAAGTGTATGATGAGCAAGCAGACAAGACTTCTGTTGACAAACCGAAAGACCCTCAAGTTATTATTCTTTTTGGAGCATCTGGAGATTTAACTAAAAGGCTTTTGATGCCTGCTATTTATAATCTTGAGTTTCACGATGCTCTTCCAGATCACTTTGCAATTCACGGTCTTTCTAAAGATCAAATGGATGACAATGGGTTTAGAGATCTCATTGCAAAAGATTTGCAGGAGTTTGGAAAACGTAAATTTGACCCTAAGCTCTATGAAAAGCTCAGTCCTAGTCTGTCCTACCAAACTGCTGACTTTGACAATCCACAGCTTTATCAAGATCTTAAAGTTAAGATTGAAGAATATGATAAAAAAATGGGTGCTAAAGTCACAGTAACTTTCTATTTAGCCGTTTCTCCCGTTATTTTTAAAATGGTCTCTGATCATATTGGAGAGGCGGGCCTATCTAAACTTGACGGTAGGACTTCACGTGTTATCTTAGAAAAGCCTTTTGGCCGTGATTTAAAAAGCGCTCTTGATCTGAATGAAAGTCTTCATAAGCACTGGGATGAGAGTCAAATTTGGCGTATTGATCATTATTTAGGAAAAGAGACCGTTCAAAATCTATTAGCTTTTAGATTTGGAAATGGAATTTTTGAACCTGTCTGGAACCGCAACTATATTGACCATGTACAAATTACAGTTGCAGAAGAAGTAGGAGTTGAAAAGCGCGGGGACTATTATGACAAGGCTGGCGCTCTTCGGGATATGTTTCAAAACCATATCCTTCAGGTTATGAGCTACCTCTGTATGGAACCTCCTTCTAGTTTTGAGGCTGACGAAATACGAAACAGTAAGATATCTGTTTTAGAAGCAATTTCTCCAATGACTGAGGAGGAAGTGAAGGAAAATACGGTTAGAGGACAGTATGGTCCAGGAAAGATTAAAGATCAGGATAAGAAGGCTTATCGTGATGAAGAAAATGTTGATAAAGAGTCTAATACAGAAACTTTCTGTGCTTTTAAGATTTTGGTTGATAATTGGAGATGGGCAGGTGTTCCTTTTTACATTCGCACAGGCAAGCATTTAAAAGAGAAGTCAGGCAAAGTGATCATTCACTTTAAGGCGGCTCCTAAAAAGCTTTTCCAAATCCCCAAAACAGATGAGGTTTTAACAAATGAGCTTCGTTTTCATCTACAACCGACTCAAGCGATAACTCTTCTTCTGAAGGCAAAAATCCCGGGCACAAAGATGAGCTTGCAACCGGTTAAAATGCACTTTGACTATGCTGAATCTTTTGATTCACAGGAAGGGGGAACGTCTACAGGCTATGAAATCCTTATATATGATGCGATGATGAATGACCCTACTCTTTTTTCTAGATCTGATTTGGTTGAAAAGTCATGGGAAATTACTGAGCCAATCCTAGACTATTGGGAAAAAAATCCACCTACCGACTTTCCTAATTACGAGTCGGGTTCTTGGGGACCTGATGCATCCTATAAACTCATAGAAAGAGATGGTCATAAGTGGAGAGACTAATGTTCTTAGGAGGCGATATAGGAGGGACTAAAACCAACTTAGCTCTCTTTGAATATAGAATCGACCATCTTGAGATCAAAGTAGAAGAAAAATACCCGAGTCATGAGTATAAAAGTCTAGATGAGATCGTTCAGGACTTCCTCTCTAAAAATCCAACTGATCTGAAATCCGCTGTTTTTGGAATAGCAGGCCCTGTTCATAATGGACATGTTAAAACCACTAATTTACCTTGGACAATCGATGCGTCAAAGCTTTCTGAAATTGTAAAATCAAATGCTTACTTAATTAACGATCTAGAAGCAAATGCTTGGGGCATTTCAGCATTAAAAGATGAAGAGTTTCACCTTTTACAAAAAGGAGATCTTGAAGCAAAAGGCAACCGAGCATTGATCTCTGCAGGTACAGGACTTGGAGAAGCTGGCCTTTACTTTGATAGTAAAAAACATCTACCCTTTGCCTGTGAAGGAGGCCATGTAGATTTTGCTCCAAGAAATGAAGAGGAGGTTAAGCTTTTTTCTTATCTTCAAAAAGAGTTTGAACATGTCTCTTATGAAAGAGTTCTCTCTGGACAAGGCCTCCATAACATCTATCAATTCCTCGCCTCAGTAAATACTTCTCAAGCATCAGAGAGTATCAACCATGAGATGACTCAAAAAGATCCTGCATTTGTTATTTCTGAACACGCTCTTGATCAATCCGATCCTCTTTGTGTAAAAGCCCTTGATCATATGGTTGCTATCTATGGAGCAGCAGCTGGAAATCTAGCTCTTAAATTTATGGCGTATGGAGGGGTTTATTTAGGAGGAGGAGTTGCCCCTAAAATTTTACAAAAATTAGAGTCCCCTATTTTTCTAGATGCTTTTACAAATAAGGGTCGTTTTTCTGAACTCTTAAAAACGATTTCAGTGCGTGTTATTTTAAATGACAAAGCAGCTCTTTTAGGAGCAGGTCAATGCGCGCTCCAAAAACATTCACAATAAATTCGTGGCCTCTTAAGTCTTAAAATAATTATAATAGTTTTTTAAATTTAAGAAGGATCATCTCATGTCAATATTCGATTGTTGTTCTTGTTTTTTTTGGGCTGGAGATAAAGTTCATCCTGAACAACCACGACCTTTAGGTTTGAACTCTGAGACGCAGTACCTATTTGAAAGCCAGGGATTCTTCCCTGGTTTCTCTGGGGTTGAAATTGTGACCTATGCGCCTCCCCCTCAAGCAAGAAAAGAACCTTCTAAACTTAAAATAATGATGGGTCCTTCCCCTACAAAAAGTTCCAAAAGACAAATAACACATTTAAAAATTTCCAGAAAAAAAGTCGCACCTTTAGAGGTTAAAGAAGATCGAATAGAAAATAGATTTGGTGGTTTTACAACTAGAATGGCTATTGAAGGAGTCGGAGATGTGCCAAGACGGATGGCAGCCGCAGGTATGTGGAACTTTTTTGAAACTCCCTGCACTCTCAGCACTGAATCCTTAAAAGAAGAATTTTCCAATAAAACGTGGACTCGCGTAACACCCTTTGATGGCGACAGGATCAATTTAATAACAAATCCTAGTAAAGATGGTTTTAATGGAACTCTTAGCATTCTACATATAGAACGCGAAAGAAAAGGTGACCCACACCTCAAACTAACAGCTTGTGTCTATCAAGGTGACAAGTTAATTCTAGACACACTAAAAAACCCTTTCAAAGCCAGCATTATTTTAAGTGAAAGCTTGCCTTCAGCCTCTCAAACAGCTATCAAAATTGTTGAGGGTCAATTTAAAAAAAGCATATGGACCTTCACTTACATTAGCCCTCAAAACACATATGGTGACTTTCAGTGAGTTGTGTAAGAAATGCTTTAAATCTAAAACAACGCTTTCAGTAGAATACTCTATTTTCTTATCAAAAATTAAAAAAATCTCTATGTTATTAACCTGAAAACGATTACAATTATTTTTTTTAATTACAGGAGAATCTTATGCGCTTATCTAATTGTTGTTCTTGTTTTCCTTGTTTTGGACAAGCACATTCTAAATCTAATAGCGGCGCGAACGACCCCCCTAATGAAAGAACTTCTTTACTCCTAGATCCTATACAGAAGACATTTACTCACCATAAAAAGCCTTCTACTCATGCACCAACTCAAGAAAATGCTATTGTAGTGAACCCAATACATGGAACTGGTCTTGAAGAGCAACCACAAGAACCTTTAGATAGAAGAATTGTTTGCGCTGTCAATATTGCTGACATTCTCTCTGGAGCACCCAAAACTGCAAAAGATAAACTTCAAGAGCTTATAGTAAACTTCTTCCAAGCCAACCCTTGTGTTTTAACTACTGTGGATTCGGATGGAAATAAATTACAAAGTGAACCTTTTGAATTCGAAGCAGTAGGAGAGCCTGATTCTACAAAGTTCTCTTTATCCCCCCATATAGGCTATACAACTAAAAAAGAGTGCTTTAGTGGCACATTAACTTTTGAGCTGATGGAGGGCTCAGAAAGAGGAGATAAGCGTCCATATGGACAGGTTTCAACTGCTCTAAATCTTGGAGAATCTGAGGTCCGAGTTTTTGATACAACTTATAATGTTGCCCTCTGTCTTGAGCCTGTTTTTGATAACTTACATCCCAATGGGAAAGAAATAGCATTTGAAATTGCGTATCCTCTTGAACACGCAAAAACCAAATGGGTATTTCAGTCAATAGTTCCCCAAACCCCAGATACAACCAAGAGAAGAGCAAGTGCAATTCTCAGAGACGGCTTACAGCAAACTCCTAAAGAACGTAAAGCAGCCTTTGAGGCTTATGAATATGCCGACTGCTTTAACCCGGAAGGATATAGTGAAGTAGGCTCTAGGGGTGCTTCTGGAGCATATGCTGAGATTGATCCTGACTCTAGGCCTGTTTCTGGAAGATATGTCGAGGTGGATGATGATCAACGAGACTCTGGTGCATATTGCGATCCCCAAGGGGAAGTTCCTCCCTCAAACATTAAAACTAGCAGGTTTAGTAGTGCTGACTTAAGTGATTTAGAAGACGTTAATCTACAAACTCCTCCTGAACCTTCTGATGATCAAAGTAGTGCGAGTCAGACTCCCTCTTTAGCACCTAGTTGGAGAAATAAGTTACCTTTCTAAAAAGATGAGCAGTCATCTGATAATAAACTCGTCTAATTCCATATGCAACTACATTAAAACTATAAGTCATTAATTTTTAGATAATTAAGATAATATTTTTTTAGATTGCAAAAATCACATTCTGTTGTAATAGTCAGGCTAGAGGGGAAGTTTTTGGGTATAGAATGGTGACCCAAAGCGTCTCTATTTGAACAATTTCCAATAAACCAAAAGGTTTCTTAAATTCTTTATTCTTAAGTATATAGATTTGAGGTACCGCAGGAGAAAACAGCCATGAAAAAAGTTAGAGAGAGAAAAAGAACACAGAGAAAAAAAGCTCGTAAGCAACGTCGTACCACAAGGCACAAAAGAACCGGCTCAAGGGTCCATAGGGATCTTATCTAGAGCAGTTCAAGCGTTTGCTTAGCTGATTTTAAGGGCTGAAAGAGAAATCTTTGAGCCCTTTTTTAATTGTGTAGAAATAAGACAACATCGCCATCTTGAACAATGTATTCTTTCCCCTCAGTGCCCATAAGGCCTTGCTCTTTTGCTTTAGCTCGACTTCCAGAATTTAAAAAATCTTGGTATTTAATAACTTCAGCTCTAATAAATCCATTTTGGATATCAGTATGAATCCTTCCTGCCGCTTCAGGAGCTGTCATTCCCTCTTTTAAGGTCCAAGCTCTCGTTTCTTGTTTACCTGTCGTTAGAAAAGTAATGAGTCCAAGAAGTTTGAAAGAAGCTCTTATGAGGCGATTGAGTCCTGATTCTTCAAGACCTAGACTTTCAAGCATTTCATTTTGATCTGATTCATCAAGTTGAACAATTTCAGCTTCGATTTTAGCACAAATAGGAATGACTTCGCTTCCTTCATTTTCAGCATACTCTTTCACTTTTTTTACAAAGTCATTTTCATAGTGAGGAAGCTCATCTTCAGAAACGTTGGTCACGTAGAGGATTTTTTTAAGAGTTAAAAAGGAGTATTCACTTAAGAGTTCAAGTTCATGAGGTGTAAAACTTTGAGTTCTGAGTGCTTTATTTTCGTTTAAGACCTCTTTAATTCTAAGAAGGAGATCTCTTTTCTCTAAAAGTTTTTTGTCCCCTCTTGCTTGCCGTTCAAGTTTGTACACAATATTTTCTATCATTTGAAGATCAGCTAAAATAAGCTCTAGATTAATAGTTTCGATATCATCGATCGGATCAATTTGTCCTGCAACATGAACAATATTTTCATCTTCAAAACAACGGACGACGTGGATAATCGCATCGACTTCTCTAATATTTGCTAAAAACTTATTCCCCAGTCCTTCTCCTTTTGAAGCTCCCTTTACAAGACCTGCAATGTCAATGAACTGCATATTTGCATAGATAATCTTAGTACTATTGGAAATTTCAGAGAGATGGTTCAGCCTTTCATCTTTGATTTCAACAATACCAACATTGGGGTCAATGGTGCAAAAGGGGTAGTTTGAAGCTTCTGCTATTGTAGAAGTTAAGGCATTGAAAAGGGTCGACTTCCCTACATTTGGTAGTCCTACAATTCCGCAATTTAAACTCGTCATTTTACTCTCTATCCGTTTTAAAATAAGAGCTCAAGAATAGCAGAATTCTTATTTTCCTTACATAGAATTTAAGAACTCCCAAGGGGAATTAAAAAAAAAATTCACTTATGAGTTTTCTGATTGTCATTGAAAGCATAAATCAGTAGATTGCAAAAAGAAAAATTGAGAGCTTGAATGGCTGAGAAAAGTGAAAAAGCGACACCGAAGAAGCTGCGGGATGCCCGTAAAAAGGGTCAGGTCGCAAAATCCCAAGATTTACCCGCAGCATTTACCTTTATTGTAGCGATATCGGTTACCCTAGCCATGGCCAAAGACATTGCTACGGATCTAGGTGGCTACATTGTCAATACACTAAAAGCTTTCCGCTCGTCCACAGATCTCGCAAGTACCCTCATTGACTACTTAAATACAGGCCTACGCATTATTTTAAAAGTGAGCCTCCCTATTTTGCTCATCACTGTCATTACAGGTGTTCTAGCAAATGTCATGGTGGTAGGTCCTATGTTTTCTTTTGAAGCGTTAAAACCTGATTTAAAGCGATTAAACCCAATTGACAATTTAAAAGCCAAATTCAAACTTAAAACACTTGTTGAGCTAGTCAAGCAAATTTTAAAGATTTCAGGCGTTGTCGTCATTATTTACTACACCATCCGAGATGATATCCGAGAAATCATCTTTGCAGCAGGACTTCCTATTTTAGGAAGCGCGGTAATCTTCAATTTCTTTTTAGTCAAAGTGGTCATTCGAGTAGGACTGTTTTTTATTGCCATTGCTATTTTTGATATTGTTTACCAAAAGATGAATTTTGCTAAAGAGATGAAGATGGAAAAATTTGAGGTTAAGCAAGAATACAAAGATACTGAGGGAGATCCTCATATTAAAGGCAAAAGAAAGCAAATGGGACAAGAAATTGCTTACGAAGAAGGTAATGTCAATAATGTAAAGAAATCAAAAGCGATTATTACCAACCCTACACACTACGCAGTTGCATTTGAATATGACGAAGAGACACAGCCAGCACCTAAAATATTGGTAAAAGGTAGCGGTAAAATCGCAGAAATAATAATAAGGGAAGCTGAGGCTCATCATATCCCTATTGTCCGCAACGTTCCACTTGCTCGGCAACTGATTAAAGAGGGAAAGGTTGGGCGCTATATCCCTAGGGATACCTATGAGGCTGTAGCAGAAATATTAAAATGGCTTGCTTCTTTGGAAGCTTAAGTGAAGAGGAAATAGATGTTTCAATCATTTAAACTATTGTTAGCTGGAAACGGCGCTTTTAAAAAGATCACAGACTCAGCAGATGTCGTCTTAGCATTCTTTATCATCGGCATTATTGCGATGATTATTTTGCCTGTACCTCCCCCTTTAATTGACGTATTGATAGCAATTAATTTAGCCGTTGCGATTGCTCTGATTATGGTCTCCCTTTATATTCCAAGTGCTATTGAACTCTCAATGTTTCCGTCGATCCTCTTGATTACTACTCTCTATCGTTTAGGGATTAACATTGCATCTACGCGTCAGATTTTACTCCATGCCTTTGCAGGTGACATCATTGAAGCCTTTGGTGAATTCGTTGTAGGTGGAAACTATGTAGTGGGGGGAGTTATCTTTTTGATCATTACCCTCGTTCAATTTATTGTGGTAACGAAAGGGGCTGAGCGTGTTGCAGAAGTCGCGGCCCGTTTTAGACTCGATGCGATGCCTGGAAAGCAGATGAGTATTGATGCCGATATGAGAGCCGGTGTTTTAGATGCCAACCAAGCAAGAGATAAGCGTCTTTTACTGACTCGTGAGAGTGAACTTTACGGATCCATGGATGGAGCTATGAAGTTTGTTAAAGGAGATGCTATCGCAGGGATTGTCATTACCTTAATCAACATTATTGGTGGTTTGATTATTGGGGTGGCCCAACATGGAATGACAGCGGGAAATGCAGCTAAAGTATATTCTCTTTTGTCTATCGGAGACGGACTTGTCTCTCAAATTCCTGCGATTTTAATTGCGGTTTGTGCAGGTATCGTAACCACTCGGGTCTCTAGTTCAGAGAAAGATACCAATTTAGGAAGTGAAATTTCTAAACAGATTTTAAAGCAACCTAAAGCGTTAATTCTTGCTGCCTTAGTATTGATTGGAATAGGTTCCATCAAAGCTTTCCCATTTGCACCCTTTGGGATTTTGGCCGTGATCATTGGGTCTATGGGAATAAGTTTATTTAGAGCTGAAAAAATGAAGCTTTCAAAAAGTGGAGCTGGCTCTGGAGCTCAAGATACATCCGTTCCAGGGCATGAAGTCTTACCTGGAGATCCCGCAGGTCAGTATGCTCTCACTCTTCCTATCATTTTAGAACTTGGCAGTTACATCAGTAAAATCATTCAAACAGATAAAAAGAATAAGCTGACCACCCATATTGAAACGATGATCCCTCAAATGCGCCTTGCCCTTTACCAAGATCTTGGGGTCCGTTTTCCAGGCGTCCATGTTCGATATAATTCGCCAGGTTTAAAAGAGACTGAATACGCCATTTTGTTAAATGAGGTTCCTATACAACGGGGTCAGGTTGTTAAAGACAATGTCCTTACAAATGAATCTGAGGAAACGCTTAATCGTTATAACCTTCCTCATACGACCTATACCAATTCATTAAATATGCCTACTTTTTGGGTCGAAAATAAACACAAAGTAATTTTGAAGAAAGCAGGTATCAAATACTGGACAACCATTGAAGTTATTGTTCTTCATCTCTCTTACTTCTTTAGAAACTATTCTTCTGAATTCTTAGGTATTCAGGAGGTACGCTCTATGCTTGAATTTTTAGAGAAGAATTATCCTGATCTTATTCGAGAGGTGACTCGCTTAATCCCACTTCAAAAGCTTACTGAAATTTTCAAACGTCTAATTCAAGAGCAGATTTCGATCAAGGATTTAAAGACTATTATGGAGGCTCTTAGTGAATGGGCTCAATCTGAAAAAGATACTGTTCTTTTGACTGAGTATATTCGAACTTCACTTAAGCGCTATATCAGCTACAAATACTCACAAGGGCAATCAGTTTTATCCGTCTATATGTTAGACCCTGAAATAGAGGATATGGTCCGAGGAGCTATTAAGCAGACCTCTGCTGGATCTTATATTGCTCTTGATCCTGACTCAAATCAATTGATTCTACAGGCAATGAGGAAAACGATTCTTCCTCCTTTAGCAGGAGCACAACCCGCTGTACTTCTCACAGCAATTGACGTGAGACGCTTTGTTCGAAAGCTTATTGAGGTTGATTTTCCCTATCTTGCTGTACTATCAGTTAATGAAATTGTTCCAGAGATTAAAGTCCTCCCTTTAGGCCGTGTTCAAATCACTTAAAAAGAGAATATAAATGAGTTTTTCTAATCCTGGCATCAACCCTTCTGATATTAAAAGACATACAGCTATGGAAAAGCAGATGCGTCAACTTGCTCGTCAGGTCGCAAGTCAAGAATCTATTGCGGTTCAAGCTGAGGAAGGAAATCAATACATCACAGCCATGATTGAAAAAGAAATGAAATCTAAAGCTCGAACTTTAGAAGAGAGAATGGCTCGAGATAAAGAAGGGGTCAAAGAAACAAATTTATTTGGGATGGAAGAGAGTGAAGTTCTCCCTTTTAAAGAAGGCGAGCTTAATCCTGAGCTCGACGTGAAGACTTTATTGATTTTGAAGTCTAGGATCGAAGACTCAGATTCAACAGAGGAAATTCTAAAAAAGGTACTCGATGTTTATTCTGACTACTCGCTTGCAGATGATGCTTTAGATTATTTAGAGAAAATATCTGAAGACTCGCTTATTGAGCAAGTTAGAGATACGCGCTCTGAATTTAATGAGCTCTTTGGTCGAGAGATAAAGGCGGGTAAGAATATTTCTCAAGAAGCTTTAGCTTTTTCAAAACTTGGACTTGGAAGTCCCACCGCACTTAGAGATCTCTACAGAGATATAACAGGAAGCCCTAGGACTCCCAATAAACTTTTTGAAGAACTTTCCTTGCAATTTGATTTTGAGAAACTTAAAAAAGTCATTAAATTTCTATTAAATTCTCTTGGACGAGACATGAAGTCAAAAGGCTCATCAATCCCAAAAGCTCTTCTTTACCGCCTACTTACTGAAACTCGAAACTTGCAGGCCATTTTAGCAGTCTACCTTTTCTTTAAAGGAAGGATGAACCTCCTTTATAGAGGTTTTGACCAAAATGATCTTTACTTCCCAAAACAACTAACCTTTGAGCTGATGGCTAAGCTTTTTATGATCCTTGTCGAAGAGCGCTACCCTTCCCCTGTTAAAGTTATAAAGCTAGCTTCACAATTAGGGATTGACGATGAGATTATAGCTCAGATACTCGTCTATACGCAGTTTAGAGACGCCATTCGAAATGTGGCTCCTAAACTCTATCGAAGTATTAAGCATAGGCAAGAGCTCTTAAATGCTTACTTAGATGCTTTAGAAGAACTTGATGAAGCTTTAGAAGAAGATGAGGAGGAAGATTAAATGCTCGAAGATCGATTTACCCTTTTACTAAAAGACTTATCCGCTCTATTAAAAATAGAGATGAAGCCCGATAAAAATAACTCCTGCCTTTTAAATATTAAAGATAAACTCAAAGTTCAACTTGAGCTGGATACAAACAATCAAAGCGTTCTAATTATAGCAAGTGTTCTAGGAGAATTATCGCCAGGAAAATTTCGTGAAGACATTTTACTTTCAGCTTTAAAAGCGAATGCAAAACCCTATCCTCGTATTGGGAATTTCGCTTATAGCACAAAGCTCAATAGCCTTGTTCTCTCTTCATCTTTAAATATAGATCATTTTAAAGCTGAAAATGTATTAGCCGTTCTCACACCTTTCTTTCATAAGGCTTACGCATGGAAAGATGCAATTGATCGAGGAGAGTCTGATCACCGACTAGATGAAAAAGATTTTACAAATACAAATACGGATAATATTTTTGAATTATGATAGATAAAGCTGCTTTAGATAGACTAACGAAATCAGAATGTGCCCCTCACTTCAAGCGCATTGGCCTACATCCACATCACGGCTTTGTTTTAATGCTTTCAGCAATCCATTCTAAAGAAAGTTGCGGGATTGGTGAATTTTTGGACATGCTTCCACTTTTAAATTGGGCTAGCGAAATTGGACTTGATTTCATTCAGCTTTTACCTTTAGCCGATACTGGATCTGACAATAGTCCCTATAACCCCATTTCAACACTAGCGCTTAATCCAGTCTTTTTAAGTTTGAGTGCTCTCCCCTACCTCAATGAAGACAAAGAGCTTCAAGACTTATTAAAAAAGATGCAAAAAGGGACTCAAAAGAACTTTGTGAATTACCTAAATGTCAGGGATAAAAAGTCTTTTTTCATGAAGCTTTATAATGAGCGCTACGGCTCAAGAACAAGAGAAACTTCTAAATATAAGCATTTCTTAAAACAAAATTCTTGGGTATTTGACTACGGACTTTTTAATACTTTTTCAGAGCACTATCAAACACAAAACTGGAGCGATTGGCCTAAAAGTAAACATTCTTTAAATGACACTCAAAAAAGTAAGTTTATAAAAAAATATCACTATGAAATGCAGCTTTACCTCTTAACACAATACTTTTGCTTTGAGCAGTTGAAACAGGTGAAGAAAGTAGCTGAAGAGAAAACGGTTTTTTTATTTGGTGATCTTCCCTTTTTAGTAAGCCGACAAAGCTGTGATGCTTGGTCTTATCCCAAGCTTTTTTTAACTGACTATTCAGTGGGTTCTCCTCCTGATAGACTAACTCCTGAGGGACAAAACTGGGACTTTCCTGCTTATAATTGGAAAGAACTTAAAAGCTCTGAGTATCATTGGTGGAAACTTCGCTTAAAAGTTGCTGAAAACTTTTTTCAGATCTACCGTCTGGACCATATTATTGGTTTTTACCGGACTTGGAATATTCCCCTTGGCAAAGAAGGTTCTGAAGGAGCTTTTAGCCCCAAGGATCCAGGTGAATGGCTTGAAAATGGCCGAAACTTTTTAAAAGCCCTTTTAAAGTATTCTAAGATGTTACCTATCGGAGAGGATCTCGTAATTCCTCAAGCCATTATTGATAGCATGCAAGCACTTGGAATCTCTGGAACTCGTATTTTAACTTGGCAAAGAACAGGAGCTGGAGGACTTGATTTTGTCCCCTACCCTCTATATACTGTAGCCTCTATTACATGTCTTACTTCACACGACACCACAACACTTGCACAGTGGTGGAAGAAATACTCTAAAACAGCTAAAGAATTTGCCCTCTGGAAGAATTGGAAGTATACCCCCTCAATTAGTCATGCAATGCGTTTATCATTGCTTAAAGACAGTCACCAGACAAGCAGTCTTTTCCATGCCAATCTCTTGCAGGAATACCTCGCCCTTTACCCAGAACTTGTCCATAAAAAAATCAATGAAGAAAGAATTAACTATCCAGGAACCCCTTCTCATCGCAACTGGAAATATCGTTTTGTTCCTTCTGTCGAAAAACTTGTAAAAAACAGGAAAATGACTCATGCATTTAAAACGATTATTACTTAGCTTACTTTTTTTACCTCTTATCCAATTATGTGGATCAAATTCCGATTCTTTAAAAGGGCTCTATAATGGCCTTGATCCCACTTCTATTACCGAGCATTTGGCCCTCCACAAACTCTTCCCTAACGAGCCTATAGGAAAACAAGCTCTTAAAGATGTACAACTTCTTTTATCTAAAACAAGCTCTGATCCAGAGGCTCTCTCTAATCTCCCTACCTCAACCCTCTCTTTAGACGGCTTCATCTCTTTTATGTTAGGAGAGAGTAAACAAAAAGATTTTCTTGAAGAAGAACATTTAGACGCTATCGAACGAATGAGCAGTCATTTAGCCAACAGACGACTTTTAGGACACAAAGCTACCTCCGAAGAAGAAGTTCTGAAATTAGAGTCGCAGGATATTGATCTTGCAAGAGCCCTTTTAATAGGGCAAGAGAGCTCCTCTGAAATCGATTGGATTTGGGTTAGAAATTATGAAGCACAACTAGATTTCATGGCGCTTCAAGTATTAGCTCGTCTTCCACTAGATCCAACTCCCAGTCAAATTATTAAAGAAATCAATCAGCTACTTTTCTTTGAGATGCGCTACAGGTTCCCCGCACTTTCTTCTCTTAAAACAGGTGACGAACCCTTCTCAAAATTAACCACTGTTTTAGATTCTAAAAAGGGTGTTTGTTTAGGTGTTTCTGTTCTCTACTTGTGTCTTGCTCAAAGACTTGACCTTCCTTTAGAAATTGTCATTCCACCTGGTCATATTTTTGTGCGTCACGTAACTCAAGAAAGTGAAATTAACATTGAAACAACGGCCAGAGGAATTAATTACCCTTCTGAAAATTACCTAGATGTAAACACTAAGCTTTTAAAGAAAGCCGACTTAAAAGAAGTGATTGGTTTTATTTTTTATAACATCTCTTCGAGCTACTTGGTTAACACAAAGAACTACCCAAAAGCGATTGAGAATTACCTTCACTGTTTAAAGTATGCTCCGTCTGAATCCCAAGCTTTAGAACTTTTAGGATATGCCTATGTTTTAAATGGCCAAGATCGCCTAGCTCGAAAAACCTTCAAAGCCCTGCAAGAATGTATTTCTGAAGACCGCATTGCATCGGTCTATTTAGACACCCCTCAAGAGTATTTAAAAAACAAGATCGGCAATGATGCTATCTCCGTAATAGTAGAACAAACAGATGATGAATCTCTTACAGGAATACAAGACAAACAAAAAAAATTACTTAAGATAGTTAAAAAATACCCTCATTATAAAGCAGGTCTTTTTTTCTTATCACAAACCTATCAAGAGCTCTCTCAGTTCAAAGAAGCTATTGTGTATCTAGAAAGACTCCATACACTAGATCCTACCTACCCCTATGTTGAGTTCTCCCTATCAAACCTCTATTTATCAGAATATAACCTTCCAAAAGCGTGGAAGCATTTTAAAAACCTAGAGAACCTTCTTACTGAACACGATCATCACCCTAAGGTCCTTAAAGAGTTCAAAACGGTATTGAAACAGTTCTCTATAGAACCTTAAGCTCCCCCTCAAACTAAAGACATTATCGCCATTGTTATAAAAATAACCTAAGCCTTTGATTAGTTTAAGTTCTTGAAGAGATTATGAGTAACTGAAGGTGAATATTTCAACTATTCTAGGAAGTCCAACAACCCGATTTAAGTTTACCCTAGTTAAGTCTCCTTTAATTTTTCAATGTCTTCATATATTGGAAGAATTTTGTAAATAAAATGGAAAACTAATAGAGAGCTCAAGACGATGCTCAAACACCTGGATATCAAAGACTTCCTCCTCCTCTTATCCTCATAACCTTTCAACACAACGCCCTGAGGAAGGTCTGAAGCGCTCTACTGCCTTCATATAACTAACTAAAGATTAACATTTATAAAAAACACCTGACTATTTATTAAAGATTAGATATAATTAACTTGTTCAACAAGGAGAATAAGATGACAGATTACTATGGCGTTGTTGCTTTAATCAGATCTTAAGGCGACTCTTTCTGAAGTCAATTAATTTTTTTAATTTTGGAATTGAAGAGATCTATTCAAGGCGTGTAAACGAAACTCAATTTCGGCTTTTTGATTC
>Ga0208770_1000038_pt1 | contig 95577 bp, 105 predicted proteins | sample AntAceMetag02UK9_FD_184771 | JGI IMG/M metagenome (GOLD analysis project Ga0208770, IMG submission 184771) | Saline lake microbial communities from Ace Lake, Antarctica - Antarctic Ace Lake Metagenome 02UK9 (SPAdes) (version 2) | ecosystem: Environmental > Aquatic > Non-marine Saline and... | reverse complement strand
CAAAGTTGTAGCTTATGATCACACAGTGAACAATAAATTTTGGCTCTCATACTCTCTTAATAATTTCATTAACCTTCTATTATTGAAAAAATTAAAAATCAAAAAAATTATCGATGTCTTTAAATACATAGATTATAAATTATTTTTTTCAAAAAAAAATATTCATATTGAAAAAAAAATTGGAAAAAAAAATAACACTAAAGAAATTTCAATAAATAAAATATTTAAGTGTATAAAAAAAAATGAAAAGGTAATCTTAAAAATTGATATTGAGGGAGATGAATATAAAGTTTTAGAGGATGTAAAAAATGTGGAAAACCAACTTGATCATTTAATTATTGAATTCCATCATGTTAAAAAAAACCTTAGTACGATTGAGATGTTTGTAAAAAAAAATAAATTATTAAAACTTATTCACATTCATGGAAATAACTACTCCCCAGTTAGAGAGGGTATTCCAGACAGCTTAGAGATGACTTTTGTAAATAAAAAAAACTATTTAATAAAAGCTAAGAAAAGTGAGTGTGAGTATCCACTTAAAGGAATAGATTATCCCAATCTAAAAAGAAGAGAGGACATTAATTTGAATTTTTATGCAAGATAAAATATGCGTAGTCTATTCTCACCACAAATTAGGAGATTTGATTTGGCAGCTACCCTACATTAAATCTATTAGTGAGTTTCATAATCAAAAAATAACCTTAATTACTAGGGAGAAAACACAGGCAAAAGATATTCTTCAAGACGAAATCTATATAGACCAAATTCATTATAACAATTTTAGAAAAAAGCTTTTATATTTCTATGAAATTTTTCTTTTATACATTTTTTTTAAAAAAAATAAATTTTCTCATATTTATGTTTTAGACAAGATTAGTAGACCGGCAATAGCAGCTAAACTTGCAGGCATTAAAAATATTTTAGGACCAGGTATTAAGAATCAAAAGAAATGGCTTACAAATAAAGTTTTTTTAAAAGATGCTGATTTTATGATGGGCTACAAGTTGGGAAATTTAGGGCTTCAATCTAAATTTTTTTTAAACAGCAATGGAATTAAAGTAAACGAATTGATACCTAGCATAAACATCAGAAACTCTACTCTAAATCATGTATCACCTCAAATTACAAAAGATTCCAGAATATCTATGAATGTTGCTTTCGGTGTAGATTCTTTTGAGGATTATAAAATGTGGTATGAGGAGTATTTTTCAGAACTTTCTCACAAGTTAACTGAAAACAGAATAGGAAATTTTTTTTATTTAATTTGTGGACCAGAGAAGAGATATATTGCGGAAAAGATTATTAAACTATCAAACCACAATAATTTTTTAGATTGTTCAAATTTAAATCTTCTTGGTATTATCAAGGTTATTAAAAATTCAAATATTTTTATTGGTAATAATAGTGGGCCCCTAAATTTATCTTCTGCTTTAGGAGTTAAGACTTTCGGACTTATATCTGGAACTTCTGTAAGTGCGCTCAAGCATTCAAATATAATACCAGTTATGCCTAAAGATTATGTAGATCAGCACTCATACGATAGAATTGAGATGAGAAAAATTACTGTAAAAAATGTCTTAGATACAATTAAAAAAAACCAGTAACTGTTTTGATTGCTTAATTGCAATCAATAGTTTTGTAATATTTTTTATTTTCTTGGATCGTGATTTAGTATTGATATAGTTGCCTTAAATTTTATGAAATTAAAAACAGTAAAACAGCTTGTTAATGAGGCAATGATTCTCGTTAAAACTATTGAGGCAAATGAGGCTAAAAAAATTTTAGAAGATGAAAATAAAAATTTATTAATTGATATCAGGGATATTAGGGAATTGTGGAAATCGGGAACCATTAAAGGAGCAAGACATATCCCCAGAGGAATGTTGGAATTTTGGCTTGATCCTGAAAGTCCATATTTCAAACCTGATTTAAAAGCCGAGAAGGTAAAAATTTTATATTGTGCATCTAATTGGAGAAGTGCACTTGCCTCCAGGGCTTTAATAGAGATGGGTTTTTCTAATGTAATGCACGTAAAGGGTGGTTTTCAATCACTAGTAGATGCTGGGTTTTCTGTTCAAAAAGTAGAACCAAAATAATACCTATAAGTCGAGTGCATAAAAGATATGCACATTTAACATAACTACTCTTCTCCCAACATTCTATTTTACTTATCATGAGCAATGCAAATACAGCATGGATTTTAACATCAACAGCTTTAGTTCTGTTTATGACGTTGCCTGGCCTTGCTTTGTTTTATGCAGGCTTGGTTAGATCTAAAAATACCATTTCAGTTTTAGCTCAGTGTTTAGTCATTGCCGTCCTAGCCTCAGTTGTTTGGTTTGTGGTAGGTTACTCTCTTTCATTTAGTGGAGATGGTTCTTACATTGGAAATTTAGATAAGATTTTTTTAAAAACAGTTAATTTGAAAAGTTTGTCTGGGGATATTCCAGAAACTGTTTTTGTTATGTTTCAAATGACTTTTGTAATAATTACCCCCGCTTTAATTGTAGGAGCGTTTGTTGAAAGAATGAAATTTTCTGCAGTTGTCTTGTTCACTGTTCTTTGGTTAATCTTAGTTTACGCACCTGCAACCCACTGGGTTTGGGGCGGTGGATGGTTAGCAAAAATGGGTGTATTTGATTTTGCAGGTGGATTAGTTGTTCATACTACCGCTGGAGTGTCTGCTCTTGTTATTGCATACTCTTTAGGGTCTCGAAAAGGATTTCCCAAAAACTTCAACCCTCCTCACAGTCCCGTATTAGCGATGGTAGGGGCTTGTATGCTTTGGGTTGGTTGGTTTGGATTTAATGCAGGATCTGCTTTAGCAGCAAATGAAAACGCTGGAATGGCAATGTTAGTGACTCATATTTCTGCAGCTACGGCGACTATTACCTGGATGTTTATTGATTGGATTAAGAATGGAAAACCAGGTTTAGTAGGAATGATCACTGGAATGATTGCGGGACTTGCAACCATTACTCCTGCATCAGGATTTGTAGGACCAATGGGTGCAATTATTTTAGGAATTTTAGCCGGTAGTATTTGTTATTATTGTGTTGGGTTTGTTAAATTCAAACTTCAAATTGATGACTCTTTAGATGTGTTTGCAGTTCATGGTGTGGGTGGAATATTGGGAACATTATTGGCAGGAATTTTAGCTACAGATTTATTTGGAGGCTTAGGTTTAGAAAAATCTGCTCTAGAACAAACCATGATACAGGCAATTGGAATATTATCTGTAGCCCTTCTATCGTTTGTAGGAACTGCAATTATTGTAAAAATTATCAAACTAACAACTGGATTAAGAGTATCCGAGGATGAAGAAACTGGAGAAGGCCTAGACTTTGGAAGTCATGGCGAAAGTAGCTACAACCTATAATTGCGTATATTTTTTTTATTCCCTAAATTTACTTAAAAAATAAGAAGATTAATTTTTTTTATTCATCTGTCAGTTTGACAGTAAACAATTTTTACTATTCAATAATTAAAATTATAACTTCAAGGGGAGGAGCTGAAAATGAGCAAACAATCAAATACAAGTATTTCGAAAGCATTAGATACATCTCACTTAAAAGTGAGTTTTCCATTTAAAGAAAAATATGGAAATTATATTAACGGAAAGTTTGAAAATCCAAAATCTGGAAAATATTTTGACAACACATCTCCCATTACCAATGAGGTAATATGTAAAATTGCAAGATCCAATCAAGAAGATGTTGATTTTGCTTTGGATGCTGCACATGCTGCCTTTCCTTCATGGGGAGTTACCTCAATTACGGAAAGATCCAATATTTTACTTAAAATTGCCGATGTAATAGAAAAAAATTTAAATGTATTAGCTGTTGCGGAGTGCCTAGATAACGGAAAGCCTATTAGAGAATGCATGGCTGCTGATTTGCCTTTAGTTGTAGATCACTGGAGATATTTTGCTGGTGTTATTAGAGCTGAAGAGGGGTCTGTTTCAGAAATAAGCAATAGTGAATACTCGTATCATATCCCAGAACCGCTTGGTGTTGTTGCTCAAATCATACCTTGGAATTTTCCATTATTAATGGCTACTTGGAAACTTGCACCAGCATTAGCAGCTGGAAACTGTGTGGTAATAAAACCAGCGGAACAAACTCCAGCATCCATACTAGTTCTAATGGAGCTTATTGGAGATTTGCTTCCCCCAGGAGTTCTTAATGTAGTTAGTGGTTTTGGACTTGAGGCAGGAAAACCCTTGGCCTCATCCAAAAGAATTAAAAAAATTGCTTTTACGGGCGAAACAACAACTGGCCGACTAATCATGCAATATGCATCACAAAACTTAATTCCAATCACATTAGAATTGGGTGGCAAGTCTCCCAATGTATTCTTTGAGGATGTTATGGATAAAGATGATGACTTTTTTGACAAATGCCTAGAAGGTTTCACTATGTTTGCACTGAACCAGGGAGAGGTGTGTACGTGCCCGAGTAGAGTTCTCATACAAGAATCAATTTATGATAAATTTATAAAGAGAGCCATAGAAAGAACAAAGGCTGTTAAACAAGACAATCCTTTAAAAATGGAAACCATGATTGGAGCACAAGCTTCTGTAGAACAGATGGAAAAAATAAAATCCTACTTAGATCTAGGAAAAAAAGAAGGTGCTAAAGTTCTATGCGGAGGAGGTGTTGCTAAATTAAATAGCGGCCTAGAAAAAGGTAATTATATCCAACCTACTATTTTTGAAGGGAAAAACTCAATGAGAGTATTTCAGGAAGAAATTTTTGGTCCTGTTGTGTCTGTCACTACATTTAAGGATGAGGCAGAAGCTTTAAGCATAGCAAATGATACTCTTTATGGTTTGGGAGCCGGAGTTTGGACTAGAAATGGAAATATTGCATACAGAATGGGAAGAGGTATTCAGGCTGGAAGAGTATGGACTAATTGTTATCATGCTTACCCTGCCCATGCAGCTTTTGGAGGTTATAAACAGTCTGGTATTGGAAGAGAAAATCATAAAATGATGTTAAATCATTATAGACAAGTTAAGAATTTACATGTGTCTTATAGTGAAAAAAAATTAGGATTCTTTTAAACAATTTATTACAATGGCCTATAATTAATTATAGGCCATAAATAAATGAAAGTTTCTGCTACCAATTCTGCACTGGAATTAATTCAAGAATTAAAAAAAGAACATGGGAATGATCTTTTGTTTCATCAATCGGGTGGCTGCTGTGATGGCAGTGCTCCCATGTGTTACCCTTCCAAAGAATACTTAATAGGAGATTATGATGTTTTGTTAGGGGAGATCGGTGGAATTCCATTTTATATTAGCGAAACTCAACATGAAGCATGGAAAAATACAGATCTAATTATTGATTGCATTAAAGGCATGGGGGGAATGTTTTCACTAGATAACGGAACTGGAAAAAGATTTTTAACTAGGTCTGAAATATGTGCTGTTAAAAAATAATTACTTCTTTGCTTCTTTGAAAACAAACTCTAGCCTATCTTGACCCCAAAACATTTTTTCATTCACAATGAATGTGGGGGCTCCAAAAATACCTTTTTTAAAGGCAGTATCCGTTCTGTCTTTTAGCTCATCTTTTATTTTTGAATCAGATAGTTTGTTTAAAAAATCACTATAATTAATATCCATATTTTTTAAAAATTTTTCAAAAATCTTGTCATCATTTAAGTTTAAAGAATCAACCCAAGCTGCAATAAAGAATTTATCAATATAGTTTTGAAAATAATCATTTTGGCCAGCAACAATAGCACCGCGCATAATTTGAATAGTCTTGATAGGAAAATATCTATTAAATTGATATTTAATTTTGTATTTATCTGCAAATAGTTTTAAATCTTTGATTAAATATTTTCCTCGAAGAGGATTGAGACCCGGAGCTGTGATATCAGCAAGCCTGTGCAAACCTCCTAAAAAAATAGGCATATAGTTTATTTTCTCACCAGTTTCTTTTTCGTACTTCCTTATTTGTGTATGTGCCAAATAAGAGTAGGGACTGCTGATATCAAAATAAAAATCAATTTTTTTACTAGCCATTAATCATGTATCCTAACTTTTTGAATAATGACAAGTCTAATAAATAAATAAAAAAATAAACCCAATGGTCCTGTGAAGTAAGTTAAAATTAAAGGCAACGCAGTTATATATTTATGAATCCCATTTCTGAATGCATCTTTTGCAATCCATGTTCCTACAAAAATACTAATAGTTAAAAAATGTATCCAAAAAGTTAATAGAAATGTCTTGCTGGTCATTAAAGAAGAGAGCTGATCTATTCCAAGATATAAAGAAAAGTTATTAAGAGCTATGTTTGTTGCTTCTTCAGCAAACATTCCCCCATTGTAAAATTGCTGATACAAAAGATATCCGTAGGTGAAAGCAAGAATTGTTGGAAGGGCGATAGTGTTAATTATAATATTGGTAAATTTTGAATTGGGTGCAACTAACAACATTAACCACAAAGGAATAACCGAATAATTGGATACAAGATAAATTGTTTCTAAGGTAAAAAAATCTTTGATAGTTTCCATGTTATGATAGGTAAATATTATATATGAATTATTACAAATCTAGCAAGAAAACTTACGAAACAGATGAGGAAATTAAAGAGCTTGCACTTAATTATTTAGACAAATACCAACCTTCTAAAAAAGACTTGCGACTGTATTTGTTTAGAAAAGTTCTTTCGGATGATCAGGGTAGTGCTAATAAATCTATTATTCTCGAACAAATTGATAAAATTATTAACAATCTAGAACAATTAGGCTTAATTAATGATGATCTTTATTCAGAGATAAAATCTAAAAATTTTTTGAAGAGGGGGTACTCTCTTAATAAAATTAAGATGACCTTATCTCAAAAAGGAATTGATAGTGAGTTGTTAAAAAGGACTATTGAAAATATTAAAAACAATCATGAAGATCCTGATTTTTATTCTGCAATCAAAATATGTAAACGAAGAAGAATAGGACCTTATCGTCCAGATGCAAATAAAGAGATGTTTTTGAAAAAAGATATTGGAGTATTGGCTCGGGCCGGGTTTTCTTACGACACTTCTATGCAGGTGTTAAATATAGACAAACAGGAACTTAAAATACTAGAAAAAAAAATATAAATTATTTTTTCTTTTTCTTTTTTTTATTAATAAGCTCATCGGCAATAAGATTTTCAACATACCTCTTCAGAGCCTGCCTCACAAAGCTAAAAATTAATATTCCAAAAATAGAAACAGATACGATGATAATTAAAATAGTTTTTAACAATTTACTTGCAAGGTTTTTGAGTAGTTATGGAATCTTGATTTAGGCGACAATCTTTATTAGTAGCAAAAGAAAGTGTAAGTTCCGCAGGAGTTTTTCCAGTTGTTTTTTTTACAATAAGGTCACCGGCAGTACTTACTCCAGCCCGTAGAAAATCTCCTTGCGCTAAGGATATAAGTTGAGTGCAGTTTGTATTTAAAATAAAAATGCTGAGAAAAAATATTTTTTTTACCATAGAGAAATATCCAAGTTATAAAGAAAAGTTTTTTTACTACGATTCTTTATAAAGTAATATTAATAAATTATTTTATATTTTGCTTGATCTCTTAACTAGCAAGGAAGGGTTAAGAAAATTAGGCTTCCCATACTTTATTTTTTTATTTTGATGTGTACTTACGGTTGCACCAGCATGTTCTGCAATGGCATGCCCAGCTGCAATATCCCATTCTCTAGCCCTAGGCCTTGCAGCGTAGATATCATATTCTCCTGATGCAATTAGGCAAAATTTGTAAGAACTTCTAACATTTAAGAAAGTTGTGACTTTATATTTTTTGTGAATCTTTAAAATAGTATTAGATGGTTGGGATGAGTTAGTTAGTGCCATCACTGATTTTTTTTTTATTTTACTACAATTAAGTTTTGTTATTTTTTTCCCCCTCATCTCATAAGAATATCCTTTCCCATAGGAGTAAAATAATCTTTTCTTCTTAGGGGCAAATATTATTCCTAAGGCTGGCTCTTTATTAACAATCAAAGCTGCATTTAAAGTGTATTCATCTTTATTTTTTATGTAAGAGCTTGTTCCATCGATAGGATCAATTAACCAGAAGGTAGTTCGTGAACCTACTTTATTAGTCTCAATAGTTTCTTCAGAGACAATTTCAATACCAGGAGTAATAGACCTAATGGCATTTTGTAGAATTTTATCTACAGCAAGATCTCCATTAGAAACAGGAGTCTTGTCCGATTTAGTGAATATTTTTAATTTTTTACCTGAAAGCTCAATGGATTTTTTTCCTGCTTTAATAAAAAAAGGTAATAGTTTTTTTACAATAGCCGAGTAGTTCTTTTTATTCAGTTTTTTCATTATATTTTTCTAGCACAATTTCATTGCCATTGATGGTTTTTTTGCCAACATTAGTAAAATTAACCGTTACAATATTGTGAATAATGGATTGAACTTGACCTATACCCCAATCAGCATTGTTTGGGTTAATTACATAGTCTCCCGGATCAAAATCAAAAAACATTTTCTAAATATTGTTAATTTATATTAATTAAGTGATATATATCATTTATGTCTTTAGCAACTCACACAAATGTAAGCTCAGTTAATTCCTTAGGTTTTGCAAAAGCACCAGAGGATACAAAAGTTGTAGTAGCAATGTCAGGAGGGGTAGATTCTTCCACCGTTGCTGGTTTACTGAAAGAACAAAATTATCAGGTAATCGGTATTACTTTGCAATTATACGATTATGGAAAAATTGGAAAAACTTCTGGAACCTGTTGTGCTGGAAAAGATATTTATGATGCCAAAAGAGTTAGTGAGCAACTAAATATAGAGCACCATGTATTTAATTATGAAAGTTTGTTTAAAGAGGAGGTTATTGAGAAATTTGCAGATAGTTATTTACGAGGAGAAACGCCCATTCCTTGTGTTAGTTGCAATCAAACAGTAAAGTTTAGAGATCTATTCAAATCTGCAAAAGAATTAGGAGCAGACGCATTGGTAACGGGTCATTATGTAAAACGCTTAGGTGATTTAAATCAATCTAAAATGTATCAACCCGTAGATACCAACAGAGATCAGAGTTATTTTTTATTTTCTACCACTCAAGAGCAATTAGATTATTTGCGCTTTCCTTTAGCCGATCTTCCCAAGCAAGAAACCAGAGACATTGCAAAAAAAATGAAATTATCCGTTGCAGATAAGCCAGACAGTCAGGATATTTGCTTTGTTCCTAACGGTAACTATAAATCTGTAATTGAAAAATTAAGACCCGAGTCTTATGACCCTGGTAGCATAGTTGATTTGCAAGGAAAAGTTTTAGGACAACACAATGGTATTATTAATTTTACCATTGGTCAAAGAAAAGGAATTAAGGTAGGCGGACAAGAAGAGGCAATTTTTGTAATAAAGATTAATCCTGAAACCAAAGAGGTTGTTGTCGGTTCCAGGCAGGATTTAAATATTACAAAGATAAAAATAAAAGAAATAAATTTTCTTTGCGATCCTAAAGAACTTGAGGGAGATTTTTTTATTAAAGTAAGATCTACGGGAAGATTGTTGCCGTGCCAAGTTAGTGACAACGCAACTTTAGTGTCCTTGCAAGTAGGGGAGTCCGGTGTATCTCCAGGTCAGGCTTGTGTTTTTTATAAGAAAGATAAGCAAGGGATGAGAGTGTACGGCGGCGGATGGATTGTCTCCACCTCTTAAAAAAATGAAAAAATAAAAGAAAAAAAACTACTTTTTCTTAGCTTTTCTTTTCGCTCTTCGTCTTTTGGAGCCCACTTTTCTTCGGCCTCTATGTTTTTTTGGATATCCCATATAATGCAACCCTTTTAGATTAAAAAACAATATTGTCACTAAAAATTATTAGTATCAGGGGTTGTATTGAATGAATTTTTGTAGTTTAATTTAAAAAAATACAAAGAGGACTAATGTCATCAGTTACAGAGCACTTTCGTTATAAAAATCAGGAAAAAACATATAGTAATAATATTCGCTCTTTGCATTCCTCAAAATCAATTCCTAAAAAAGCTAATATTTTTGAACTAATGGCCCAAGCTAAGCTAGAAAAAAAAACAAAAAACAAATCTAGTCTGAAATTTTTTGGCATCTCTGCTGCCTTAGCATCTTCTGTGGTTTTGTTTTATTCTTTATATTAAATTAATTTTTCATGATCAGCATTGAATTAACTGTAGCGTTAATTACATTTTATTTTGTAATGTTTGTTACTCCAGGACCTAACAATATAATGCTCACCACTTCTGGAATTAAATATGGTTTTAAAAAAACTATTCCACATATTCTAGGAATTCCATTAGGGCATTTTTTTCAAATCTCTTTAGTTTCTTTAGGATGGGAACTTTATTTCAAACTTATCCTCTTATTCAACAAACTTTAAAAATAACAGGCTGTCTGTATTTATTTTTTTTAGCTTATAAAATGTTTGGGTCTTTAAGTATAAAAAAAAAAACAAAAGAAACAGGAAGACCATTAAAATTTTATGAAGCATCTCTATTCCAAATTCTCAATCCCAAAGCTTGGGTAGTGGCAATCACAGCAGTTAGTGTTTTTTTTCCAAAAGATGAGCATTTTGTTACAGGAATTTTTTATCTCGCATCTATTGCCCCTGTTGTTTGTTTGCCCTCTATTAGTGTCTGGGCATTATTTGGAAGCAGCATTCGAACCTTCGTATCCAACCCCAGAGTGAAGCAGATCATTGAAATCGTCATGGCTTTTTTATTACTAGCTACAGGAGTCATGATTTTGATCTAATTAGCTTAATAAACGAATCATTATCTTTAATTGATTGACTTACCCTTTGTTCACTATATCTAACAGCCACTAATAGTATTTTATAAAAAACCCCTATGCAAAATTTTCAAGAACTGAATTTAAATAAGAACCTTAATGCTTCTTTAGTTAAAATGAAGTTTGATACGCCCACACCAATTCAAATAAAATCGATTCCAATTATTTTAGAGCAAAAAGATATCTTAGCATCTGCACAAACAGGTACTGGAAAAACAGCAGCATTTTGCATTCCCATGATCGAGATGATTGCTACCAAAAAAATCAATAGAGCAATTATTTTAGTTCCTACTCGCGAGCTTGCAAAGCAAGTTAACGATGTTATCGAAAAATTATTATTTCAACAGAGTGTTATTAAAAGTGTTTGTTTAGTAGGCGGAGAGCCCATGAACAAACAATTAAGAAGATTAAAAACTAAACCACAAATAGTAGTGGGAACTCCAGGCAGAGTGAATGACCATTTAAAAAGAAAATCTTTACTACTAAACAAGGTGGATCTTTTAATTTTAGATGAGATGGATCGAATGTTAGACATGGGTTTTAGCATCCAAATTGATGAGATTATTAAATTTTTGCCAAAACAAAAACAAACTTTAATGTTTTCAGCAACGATTGCACCTTCTATAGAAAGACTATCTAAAAAATATTTAAACAATGCAGAGCGAGTAAGTGTTGCTGCAGCCAATGCTACATTGATTACTATTAAGCAAGAGGTCATTAACTTAAGACAGGAAGATAAATATAATACTTTAGTTGAGCAAGTAAAAACAAAACACGGATCCACGCTAGTATTTGTGAAGACAAAACATAATGCAAAAAAATTAGCAAAAAATTTAGAAAAAGAAGGATTTGAATCAGATTCTTTACATGGAAATTTAAGACAAAATAAAAGAAACCAAGTTATTGCTAAATTTAGAGCAAATAAAATCCATGTCTTAGTAGCAACAGATATTGCTGCAAGAGGATTAGACATTCCTCATATTGAGCATGTAGTAAATTTTGATTTGCCTCAACAAGCAGAAGATTTTATTCATCGTATGGGAAGAACAGGAAGAGCAGGTGCCAGTGGTACTGCTTGGAGTTTTGTAACACCAAGTGACAAAAGAAAGTGGCACGAAATTGAAAAAATTTTAAATCCTGGATTAAAAAGCTCACCCGACTCAAAAAGATCAGGTGGACGTAGAGATGATTATAGTAAGAAGAGACCTTTTAAACGAGGTGGACCTAGAGATGGGTTTCGTTCTGATAAAGGTGGAAAATCTAGTTTTCGCGATAAGAAAAAAACTAGCTTTAGAAGAGATGATAAAAAAGAAACTAGCTTTAAAAAAAGTGATAAAAAAGATTTCTCAAGCAGAAAACCATCTGAATTTAGGTCTGAAGGAAAAAAATCAAAACCAAAAAATTCAGGATATGGAAGAAAAACACCTTCTAGCGATAGACCTAAAAGAGGAAATGGTTTTGGCAATAGAGAAGATAGAGCCCCTTCTTTTAAATCCAGATCTAATAGTAAAGAAGGTTTTGCAGAAAAAGGTAAGTCAGACTTTTCTGAGAAACGAAAAAAAGGTAGTGGTTTTCACGATAGAAAGAAAGCTAGCTTTGAAAAATCAGAAGGTAAATTTGCTGGAGAAAAAAAAGGTCCTTTTGATAGAAAATCAAAGGGTGGAAAATCCTTCGGTTCTCGCAAAAAGAGTGGATTTAAACCCGGTGGCAAAAAACCTTTCAAAAAAAAATTTTAGTCTCACTTTAAATTCTTAATAATATATTATATACCTACGATACTTTTTGGCGGGGTAGCTCAGGTGGTTAGAGCGCAGCACTCATAACGCTGAGGTCGGCAGTTCAAGTCTGCCTCCCGCTACCAAAACTCTTCTCATACTTAACTTATTTACTTGTCTCTTCTGTCAGCTTAAATAATTTTTAATTGGATTTGATCCTTTTCCCAAGATCTGTGTGACACCAGTGTGACAGGATTTTTTCAACCACAAGTAGGGGGCTGGTAGTGCAAAACTCATACTTACCTTCCCTTTGTAGCTATTCAAATATTGCATATTTTAGGGTAAGATTTTTAATATGAAAATTTTAGTAAAAAAAAATTTTTTAATTTTAGCTTCTACAAAAAAAGCCGTAGAAGCCGCTAAGTAACTTTGAATAAAAAGTTTTTATGAAAGAAGAAGTTGTAAAAGTATATTGGCAACCAGGTTGCTCCAGCTGCCTCAAGACTAAAGAATTTCTTATGGAAAATGGAATTCCATTTAAATCTGTAAATGTATTAGAGGACAAAACTGGCTTTGAAGATCTAGAAAGATTTGGAGTTAAAATGGTTCCTATTGTTGCCAAAGGAGATGCTTGGGCAAATGGAGCTGTATTTAGAGATGTCGCCAAAGTTGCTGGTTTTGATTATCAAGCACATAAAATGCTTGAGCCAAAAAACATGGTGGATAAAATAATAAAAATTAATGAAGCTGCCTCCAGGTATTTGGAGCAAATACCCAATGAAAAACTTGACACTTTACTTCCAGGTCGTCCAAGATCCTATAGGCAATTAGTTTATCATATTTTTAATATCCAGGATGTGTTTTTAAGAAGAGTAGAGGACAACGAACCTTATACTTATGAATCTTTATTATCAATTTTACCTAAGGGAATGGAAACAAAAGAAGAGCTAGCGGTTTATGGGAATAAAGTTAGAAAAAAATTTTCAGAATGGTGGCTGAGAGATGGAGTAACAACTGACTTTAAGCAGCCAGGAAATGTTTATTATGGAGAGGTAATTTTGCATGAAGTTTTGGAAAGAACAGCTTGGCATAGTGGACAGCATACTAGGCAAGTAGTTCTGATGTTAAAAGAAAAATTAAATTTAGTACCGAATGAGCCAATTGAAGATGCAGTATTTCAGGGCCTACCTATGCCAAAAAATATATGGGATAATGAAAGGTCTTTTTCAGAAGGGTCTTATTCAGGCCAGGCTTTATCCAGCGTTGAAGATTTTAAAAATTTATAGCTGAGGTCGGCAGTTCAAGCTTGCCTCCCGCTACCAAAACTCTTTTAATTGGCTATCTTTTTTACTTCTAAAGACTGCTATGCAACCATAGGTCTGTATTAACAGCAGTGTATTTCTTATACAATTTTCTTTATGAATTTTTTAATTATCCTCATAGTAGCTGCGATTGCAATTAAGCAGTTGCCCAATGAATCTATAGTAAGTAAAAAAAATGAGGAATTGAAGTCAATTGCAGTTAATTCTGTTTCTAAAAAAAAAATAATTGAACCAACTTTCAAACCAGAACCACCCAAACAAGAAGTAGTTCAAAAAGAAGTTAAGCCAGAACCACCCAAACAAGAAATAGTTCAAAAAGAAGTTAAGCCAGAACCACCCAAACAAGAAATAGTTCAAAAAGAAGTTAAGCCAGAACTACCCAAACAAGAAATAGTTCAAAAAGAAGTTAAGCCAGAACCACCCAAACAAGAAAAAATTAATCAAGAAACTGTAAAGTCAAACAGTCTGATTGAAAAAGCAGTGAATTACTTTTCTCAATATTATCTAATTGGTCTTATTCTAGCTGCTATAGCTTACATTTATTTTAGAACACGAAAAAAAATAACTCTAAAAGAAATTTTAAATAGGGAAGAATTTAAACAAGAACAGCCAGAGTCAACTGTAGAAGAGCTTAAGTCTGTGCCTGCAGTAGAGCAATCAACTACAGAAGAATTCAAACCTGAGCCTCCAGTAGAGCAACCAAACACAGAGGAACTTAAGCCTGATTCTCAATTACCAGAATCATCCGACGAAGAAGAAAAAAAATAAGTATTTTTAGGACGCACCCATATCTTGGCCACAACACATAGGAGATTTTATTTTTCCTTGGCATTTGGGACATTTTGATATCTGAATTTTTGCTCCATTATTATCTAGGCTATCATTAACAAGCGGTTCGTTATTACAGTTGGCGCATGTTGCGTTAACTGCCATATTGCATTTTTGACAAGTATATGTAGCTGTCATAGTTTCTCCATTGGTTTAAATAATAATTTTTACTTTTAATTATTTTGTTTCTTCTAAATTATTATTATATTTTTGTGAAAAATGTCCAAGCACTTTACCTTTGTGGGGTCCATTCTTTACCACGTAACCTGAAGTACCATTTCCATTTATGGAAACTTCTTTTCTGGCTCTAAATAAAGCATTTGCTTTTTCTTTAGAAGCTTTTTCTTTTCCGTAAGTTTCTATTAGTTTTGTGTGTCTTTTATCAGTCATTACACCTTCCTTATTTTAAGTTAGGTGCGTTCCTTCGCTTTCGCTACTTCCGTCTTTTAAAAAAAAGATGAACGTTACATAGATGTTAATCACATTTAACCTTTTTAACAAGAGATTAAATCATTGTAGAAAACCTCTTTTTTAAGAGGAAATAATGAATATTATTATTTTAAGGAGTAACCCATTGTGCTTTAGATCCATTATTACTTAATTCAATCTTAGCTCTTCTATGACCTTTCGATGCTAAATACAGCCATTCAAAAGAATGAATTTTGCTTTCTATTATAGAAAAATTTTCATACCCAGATTCACTTTCTTCTTTTGGAACATTTTTCCCAACATATTGCTCTGGTATTCCAGAAGTTGGATCTTCACTTATTGTTCCTGGGGCATTAGTTGCTAAATAGCATTTTCTACTAATTACTTGAGTTCTCTCCCAAACTTCTTTGGTTAGATCATTTTTATAATGAATAGTGGCAGCGCCTGTGGCTCTGACCTGAATTTTTCTCTCCTTATTGTAAAAAAGGAAATAGATTTGATTGTTATTTTTAATAAAGTCTATTTTGTCTGACCTAATATCGGTATGAAATCTTAATATGTTTCTATCCTGAAAAGCTCCACGCAATACTACAATTCTAGCATCGGGTCCCTGTTTAGAATTAAGACCAACAACAGGAAGTCTAAAGTCTTCGTTTCTATCTGTTACACCCTTAGAAAGTAGAGCCCAGATTTCATCAAGAATTAAATCCTTGTTGTTATAAAAACCAGGCTCTTCTTTATTCACGCTATTTTTTTTTTGGTAATAAAGTTATTAAGCTAGAAGTGTCAAAACGGTTTCCACCATTTTTCTGCACATCTGCATAATATTTATCTATGACTTCAGTGATAGGAAGGGTAGAGCCATTGCTCTTTGCCTCTTCCATAGCAATGGATAAATCTTTTCTCATCCAATCAACAGCAAAACCATAATCAAACTTATCTGTGATCATTGTTTTGTAACGATTTTCCATTTGCCATGATTGTGCAGCTCCTTTTGAAATAACTTCGATTACATCTTCCATATTCAATCCTGCATTCTGACCAAATCGAATAGCTTCTGACAAGCCCTGAACTAATCCAGCAATACAAATCTGATTAACCATTTTCGCAAGTTGACCGCTTCCAGAGTTTCCTAACAATTTCATTTTTTTAGAATAACAATCGATGATGGATTCTGCTTGTTCAAAATGATTTTGTTCTCCACCGATCATTACTGTTAGCGCACCGTTTTCAGCTCCGGCCTGTCCACCCGAAACTGGCGCATCAAGAAAACCAAATTTTCTTTTTTTTGCTTCTTCGTTTAGCTTTCTTGCAATCTTTGCAGAAGCAGTAGTGTTATCTATAAAGATAGCTCCTTCTTTAACATTGTGAAATGCACCATGCTCACCGATAGTTACTTCTTTTAAATCATTATCATTACCTACACAGGTAAAAACAAAATCAGAATCTTTTGCAGCTTCTTTGGGTGTGGAAGTATGCTTTCCACCATATTCACCAACCCATTTTTCTGCTTTCGCAGTCGTTCGATTATAAACCGTTACATCGTGACCGGCTTTTGCTATAAATCCTGCCATCGGATATCCCATGACTCCTAAACCTATGAACGTTACTTTTTTTGACATTCGTTTCTCCTATTTTTTAAATGTTTAATTATCAATTCGTTAAAAATAATTCTAGATTTCTTTTATTCGGGTTCATTTTGACATTTTGTTCTAGCTTTGGTCAAACTTTTTTTATTGGTATTTTTAATCCTTATATAAGAGAAGATTTAAGCTTAAGTCACTCTGAATTTGGTTTGATTTATTCGTTGGCTACTCTTTTAAGTAGCTTTTCCTTAATTTGGATAGGAAAAAAAATTGATGACTTTAAAATCATTTATTTTGCCATTGCGGTCTGTTTATTTTTAGCTTTTTCTAGTTTTTTCCTAACTTTGGTTAGCAATATTATTCTTTTATTTTTTGCAATATATTTTCTTAGATTGTCAGGGCAGGGATTAATGACACATACAGCCAGTACCTCTATGGCAAAATTCTTTGACTTAAATCGTGGAAAAGCTCTTAGTATTTCTTGGTTGGGGTTATCCTTAGGAGAAGGTTTTTTACCTTATTTAATTATTTTCCTTATGAAATTTTATTCTTGGAAAATAATTTGGTTAGGAATTTCTATTTTTATTTTATGTTTAGTAGTTCCTTCCGTATTTTTTATCTTAAGATTTTATAAGGATGGAGCCACTGAAGTTTCTGATATTAAGAAACAAGAAGTCAATCACACAATTAAAAACTGGACAAGATCAGAGGTAATACGTGATTCAAAGTTTTATTTTTTACTACCCGCTGTATTGGGACCTGCTTTTTTATCAACGGGAATTTTTATTAATCAAATATATATTTTTGAGAGCAAACAATGGTCAATGCTGATGTTAGCGCAGGGCTTTACTTTATATGCAATTGTAAGTGTAATTACTTTAGCTGTTTCTGGTTTTTTAATAGATCGCTTTTCTGCCATTAAAGTTCTACCTTTTTATTTGTTACCAACTATGGCTGCCTATACTTTGGTAATTACTAGTAGCTGGGCCTTTACTCCTATTGTTATGATGATTTTGATTGCTATGACCAACGGTACCTCTAGTGTTTTGCTTACCTCTACCTGGTCAGAGATTTATGGTACCAAGTATTTGGGTGGAATTAGATCCATTACTGTTTCTTTCTTTGTTTTTTCTACCGCTATTGCCCCTGTATTGTTTGGATATTTGATTGACCAACAATTTACTATTAATCAAATATTTTCAATGATGCTGGGCTACTTAATTTTGGCTAATGCTTTGTTTTTATTCAAATTAAAAGACTACCAACCTGTAAAAATTGCTTGATTTTCAAGTCTAAAGTGAATAGAAGACCTCAACTTTATGGCACGTGTAACAGTAGAAGATTGTTTAGAGCAAGTTGATAATCAGTATGATTTGATCATCCTAGCTAAAGAAAGAACTTTGCAAATTGGTGCAGGGGACAAACCTTTGGTAGATGAAGATAATGATAAAAAAACTGTAATTTCACTGAGAGAAATTGGCGATAAAAAAATTGATATTAAAAATTTAACTAATGCAACGATTGATCGTGCTAGAGATCATCCAGAAGACGCAACAGTACAAGAGGATTTTGATGCTCCAGAAGGAGACGAGTTTGAATCAATTTATAAAGGTGAAGTATCTAAATCTGGACAGGCAATTTTACCATCTAAAAGATCAAGAAAAGTTCCTGTAGCTTCTGCAGCTGTAGCTGATGATGCGGATGATAGCGATGACGATGTATCAGAAGATATCGTAGATCAAACTACGGAAGCAAATCCTACTGAAGATAAACCTTCAGAATAATCCACTACCCAAATTCTTTTAAAATTTTATCGCGGTGCTGATCAAGGTCAGGTATTTCGCCTCGAGTTGATTTGTCTTCATAATTAGACATTTTAATTGGATTGCCTGCCATTTTAAATTTTCCAATTTTATTATGATTGGCACTTACAATCATATTTCTAAATTCAATTTGAGGGTTTTCTACCGCTTCTTTAATATTATAAATAGGTCCACATGGAATCTTCTTTTCCGTAAATAAGGAAACCCACTCTTCTGTTGTTTTATCTTTTAATTTAGATTCTATAATTTTTTTCAATTCATCTATATTTTTATTTCTAGATTGATTATCCTTAAATTTTTCTTGCTTATGAGAGTCACAATCTAAAACTTCACACATTCCTTGAAATAATTTTTCATTTCCAGCTGCAATAATGATGTGGCTATCTTTCGTTTTGAACGCTTCAAAAGGAGCAATGGATGGATGACGCGATCCCATTGGTTGAGGAATTTCTCCCTTCGATAGATATCTTGCAATTGCATTTTCTAATATGGCAATTTGACAATCCAACATAGAGACATCTATATGAGTCCCTTTGCCAGTTTTGGTTCGGTCGAATAATGCAGCGTTCACACCAATGGCAGTAAACAACCCAGCAGTAATATCTCCAATCGAAGTTCCAACCCTAGTTGGTTCGCTATTCGGTTGACCTGTAACGCTCATGAGTCCACCCATCCCTTGAACCACCATATCGTAGGCAGGAAGTTCTTTCATGGGACCTGTCTGACCAAATCCAGATGCAGATGCATAGATAAGTTTTGGATATTTGTCTTTTAAATCGTTCCAGCCATATCCCCACCTCTCTAAGGTCCCTGGTTTAAAGTTCTCAACAAGAATGTCTGCTTTAGCCAAAATCTTCTCAAAAATTTTTTTATCATCTTCATTCTTTAAGTTCAGAGCGATACTTTCTTTGCCTCTATTTAAAGACATAAAGTATGCTGATTGTTCTTCTATAAAAGGACCAAACTTTCTTGAATCATCTCCAATTCCAGGTGCTTCCACTTTAATCACCCTTGCTCCAAGATCTGATAAAACCATTGTACAATAAGGACCCACCAGCACTCTGGTCAGGTCCAAAACTAACAATCCTTTTAGAGGTCCATCATTCATATTTTTGTCTTTTTATACAAAAATCATTGAAATTTATAGTGAAATAAGCTGTTTTAATAAAATGATTAATCGGATAAGTTTCGTCCTTTGAATTAACTAACAGGGGAAATAAAATGAAAAAACTAATTGTACTTTTAAGTACAGCCGTATTTCTTTTTACGTCTGCGGGGATGTCTTTTGCGAAAACGCTAAAAGCTAGTCACCAATGGCCAGGAACAAAGAATGCAAAAACAGGTAAGTATGACGCTCGTCATGAAATGGTGCAAATCATTGCTGACGAAATGAAAAAAGCAAATGTTGGAGTGGATGTTAGAGTTTACCCTTCAAAATCTTTATACAAACCAAAAGAGCAGTGGAAGCCAATGACTACTGGACAGCTTGATATTACAGCTTTCCCTTTAGCATATGCTGCTAAATTTCATCCAGAATTCGATATTACTTTGATGCCTGGAATTGTTAAGAATCATAAACATGCTTTAGCAATTAACAAGTCTCCATTTATGGACACTATCAGAAAAATTATGGATGACGCAGGTGTTATCGTTTTGTCTGATGCTTGGTTAGCGGGTGGTTTTGCTTCTAAAAAAACTTGCATCACAAATCCAGCTTCAGTTAAAGGACAAGTGATGAGAGCTGCTGGAAAAGCATTTAACCAAATGTTAGAAGCTGCAGGCGCTGGTATTCAAAGTATGCCATCTTCAGCTATTTACAACGGTCTTCAAACTGGAGTATTGGACGGAGCAAACACTAGTTCTGGAAGTTTTGTATCATACAGAATTTACGAACAAGTTAAGTGTGCTACACCTCCAGGAACATATGGATTGTGGTTTATGTATGAGCCAATTCTTATGTCTAAAATATCTTTCAATTCATTGAATGCAAAACAACAAAAAGCATTAATGAAAGCTGGAAAGAAAGCTGAAAAATTTATGACAAAATCAGCTGCTAAATTAGACTCAGATATGGAAAAAGCTTACAAGAGCGCAGGTGTTAAACTAGCTTACATGACTAAAGCAGATCATGCAGCTTGGGTAGCATTAGCAAAAAAATCTTCGTTTGCTGAGTTTGTTAAAAAAGTACCGACTGGACAAAAGTTAATTGACCAGGCTTTAGCGGTAAAATAAATAATTGAAATTAATACCCCTGCCTTATAAAAGGCAGGGGTATTTTTTATATGATCGATAAATACTTAAAAATTACAAAAAAAATTGCTACTGCGTGTGGGGTTTTTGCTGCTGCGAGCATTATGCTATCAATTGTTATTGTTACAGAATTAGTACTTGAAAGATATATATTTGGAAATGCCATTACCTGGCAACCAGAGCTTGTCACACACTTGCTTGTTGCCTCTACTTTTATTGGTAGTGCATATGTTTTTGCAGAAAATGGCCATGTAAATATGGACTATTTTTACACTTTTTTAAGTGAAAAAGGAGTTACGATTTTAAAAATTTCTACCTCTATTCTTTGTTTAATATTTTTTTTAGTTTTATTTTATGTTTCTTATGAAATTGTTTCAGAAGCCTTTGTTAAAAACTACGATACAGGAACTATTTGGGGACCTCCATTATGGATTCCTTATTCTTCAATGTTAATTGGAGCAATGCTCATGACCATGGCTTATATCGGTGAACTTTTAAGACTTGGTAGAAGACTAAAGGAGTTAAGTTAATGATTGAAAATATGGATCCATTAACACTAGGGGCTGTTGTTGGGATTTTTACAGTAATGATTTTGTTTTCTGGAATTCCAATTGCTTTTGGTCTTTGTGTTGTTTCTTTAGTTTTTTTAGTTGCTGCTGAAGGTGTGCAAATTATTGAAGTGTATGCAGAAACTTTTTATTCTGGAATAAATTCCTTTATTTTACTTTCTATTCCAATGTTTATTTTAATGGGCATGGCAGTTGCACATTCACCTGCAGGTAAAGATCTTTATACAGGCTTAGATAGATGGTTATGGAGATTGCCAGGCGGATTAGTAATTTCAAACATTGGTGCTTGTGCAGTTTTTGCTGCTCTTAGTGGTTCAAGCCCCGCAACTTGTGCTGCCATTGGAACTATGGGAATTCCAGAAATGAGAAAAAGAGGATACTCCGCAAGACTTGCTACAGGATGTATTGCAGCCGGAGGAACACTTGGTGTCTTAATTCCCCCAAGTATTGTTTTAATTGTTTACGGTCTTGCGACAGGCACATCTATTGGAAGATTATTTCTAGCTGGTGTAATTCCAGGTATATTGCTTGCATTCTTATTTATGTTTTGGGCATACATACACGCATATTATATTGATAAAGATTCTGCAGCTCGTTTAAAAGACAGAACATCTCCTACCTTAAAAGAAAAATTAGAGGTACTACCTAGAATTTTACCTTTCCTAGCTATTGTTGCCGGTGTTCTTTATGTTCTTTATGGTGGAGTTGCCACACCTTCGGAGGCCTCAGGTGTTGGAGCCTTCCTTGTCTTTGTAATGATAGCCGTAGTTTATAAAATTTATCAACCTAAAAAAATATGGGATATTGTAAAAATTTCAATGAAAGAAAGCGTAATGATTATGTTTATTATTGCAGCTTCGTATATTTTTGCTTTTAGTCTTTCTACTTTGTACGTAACTCAATCTATTGCTCAAGTGGTAGTAGATATGGGGCTAAACAAGTGGCTATTATTTTTTTATATCAATATTTTTTTACTAGTATGTGGTTTCTTTTTGCCGCCCGTTGCGGTGATCGTTATGACTTCATCAATTTTATTACCAATTCTTACTGACTTTGGATTTGATCCTTATTGGTTTGCAATTGTATTTACTATCAATATGGAGATAGGTTTAATTACCCCTCCAGTAGGACTTAATTTATATATAATTAAAGGAATTACGCCTGATGTGAGTTTGGGCGAAATACTAAAAGGATCTATCCCCTTCATAGGAATGATGATTCTTTGCATCTTGATATTGTGTATTTTTCCAGAGATTGTTACATGGTTACCAGACAAACTTATGGGAAAAGATGCTGGATTTTAAAAAAATAATAAGCTCCATTGCTGATGTTGGAAAAGGCATATTAGGAAAAAAGTTTTCTGAAAAAAGAGATTTGGCTACTTTAGTACAACTCTGTGATGATCTTATTTCGTATAAAGGAACAGCCTCAGGAATTGCAATCGCAAGGGAAATTAGTGAAATTTATAAAATTTTAGACAAAGAACAAAAATTAATTTTTTTTTTAACTATCAATGAAAAATTTAAGCCAAATTTAGAATTGATTGATGATGAAATATCCGTTTATCTAAAAGATAAAAAAAAATCTAATCTGGATAATTTAGGAAACGCCATTGAGGGAAACAGACAAGAGCTTATTCGTAGAATGAATATGGCTCCAGATGGAACATCTGTACTGGTGTCTATGCGTGAAGACTTAATCAAGTTTACCAAAACCAATCCAGAGTTAAAAGATTTTGATCAAGACATGAGACATTTATTTAAGTCTTGGTTTAATCCTGGCTTTTTAAGATTGGAACGCATTACTTGGGAAACTAAAGCTGCAATCTTAGAGAAAATAATTAAATATGAAAAAGTTCATAAAATTTCGGATATGAATAGTTTAAAAAGAAGATTGCAAGAAGACAGAAGATTTTTTGCATATTTTCACCCAGTCCTATCAGATGAACCTTTAATTTTTGTGCAAGTGGCTTTTGGAGATGGTCTTGGAAAATCAATACAGGATATCATGAAACCAATTGCTGGAAATTTTGAAAAGTCTAATACCGCAACATTTTATTCTATTAGCAACTGTCAAGAAGGACTGATGAGAGTTACCTTGGGTAATTTTTTAATCAAAAGGGTCGTATACGAAATCCAATCTGAAAATCCTAATATTAAAAATTTTGGTACTTTGTCACCCTTACCTGGGTTTGCAAGTTGGTTTAAAAATTTAAGCGATGACAAATTGGTAAATATTTTGAAAAATTACGATATTGAAAAAATTTCTTTTCTAAAATCAGATACAATAAAGTTAGGAGATCAAAGAATTATAGAAGAAAAAGAAGCTATAAAAAAAGTAGTTGTACATTATTTAATTAATGAAAAACATAATGAGAAGCCTTTAAATCCAGTCTCAAGATTTCACCTTGGAAACGGAGCAAGCATTGAAGATGTAATTATCAATGGAAATGTATCCGATTATGGATATCAAGAATCTTTTGGAATTATGGTGAATTATATCTATCATTTAAATAAGTTAGAAAAAATTCACGAAGACTTTACTAATAAAAAAATTATCTCCTACTCTGATAAAATTAAAAAATATGTCTAAAATTAATAGAACTATTTCGGTTGCTCCGATGATGGATTGCACGGATAGGCATGATCGTTATTTTTTAAGACTGATTAGCAAAAACGTTCTTCTTTATACGGAAATGGTATCAACCGGCGCTGCTTTAAATGGAGATCGTGAAAAAATATTGGGGTTTAGCAATTTTGAAAAGCCCTTAGCTTTGCAAGTAGGTGGATCCAATAAAAATGATTTAGCAGAAGTAGCCAAGATTGCTGAAGATATGGGTTATGATGAAATTAATATCAATCTTGGTTGCCCAAGTAAAAAAGTACAAAAAAATCAATTTGGAGCTTGTTTAATTAAAGAGCCAGATCTAGTTGCAGAATGCATTGATGCTATGGTGAATGCTTGCAAGATTCCTGTAACAGCAAAAACAAGAATTGGTTACGATGATGTGGAGGAGTTTGATTATTTAAACTCTTTTATAAACAAAATGTCCAATGCTGGATGTAAGACTATTATTTTGCATGCACGAAGGGCAATTTTAAAAGGATTATCCCCTAAAGAAAACTTGAATATTCCAAAATTAAATTACCCAATGGTAAATCAGATTAAGCAAGAAAATCCTAATTTAGAAATTGTTATCAATGGCGGAATTACGGAGTGCTCCGAAATAAAAGAACATCTATCCCATGTAGATGGGGTTATGATTGGAAGGAAAATTTATCAATCTCCCTATTTTTTGGCTGATGTAGAGAGAGAAATTTTTAACAATTCTGATATTTTAACGAGAGTTCAAATTGTAGAAGAAATAGTAAAATATGTTTCTGATGAGGTTCAAAAAGGAACAAGAGTTAATCAAATAATGAGGCATACAGTAGGCTTGTATCATGGTCAAAAAGGATCTACGGAATGGAAACGATATTTATCTAACAATATGATGGCAAGAGATTCTGATTTCCAAAAGGTGAATCATATATTAGAGATTGTTCAAAATAATGAAAAAGAAAAAATAGCAGTTTCATGAACAGTCTAATTGTACCGGAACCAAAATTAACTTTGATTCCTATTAAAGATTCTTCTCAACAATTTCCTGTTAGAAGAATTTATTGCATCGGAAGAAATTATGCAGATCATGCAATTGAAATGGGCTTTGATCCGAATAAAGAAGATCCCTTTTTTTTTCAAAAAAATGCAGACAACATAGACATATCAGGTAATTTTCCATACCCCCCACAAACTTCTGATGTACATCATGAGATAGAGCTAGTGGTTGCGCTTAAAAGTGGTGGATCTAATATTTCTTTATCAGAATCCTATAGACATGTATTGGGATTCGGAGTTGGCCTAGATATGACTAGAAGAGATTTGCAAGGACAAGCAAAAAAAACAGGAAGACCCTGGGAAATTGGAAAGGCATTTGAACATTCTGCTCCCATGGGAGAATTAAATCTTATAGAAAAATCGGGAACTATGGAAAGCGGATCTATTGTTTTAAAAGTGAATGGTGCAATTAAACAACAGGGTGATCTTAATATGATGATTTGGAAAATACCTGAAATGATTTCACATTTATCTAAATATTACACATTACAAGCTGGAGATTTAATTATGACAGGAACTCCTGCTGGGGTTGGACCAGTTCAAAAAGGAGACTATTTAGAAGGTTCAATTGGCAAACTAAGTAATTTAGCTGTTAAAGTCGTTTAATATTCTTATATTAAAATTTTAAATTCATAGTAATGATAATCTATAAAAAATGTTTACTGTTTTAAGCGCATCCGAACTAACCTCATTAATAATTGTCTTGGCAGTGGCGGCATCTGTCTCAGGATTTATTGCTGGTTTGTTAGGAGTAGGAGGAGGCATTATAATGGTCCCAGCATTGTATTATGCTTTCACAGTTATGGATTTTGATATTGCAACTAGAATGCACTTATCTCTTGGAACATCACTAGCAATCATTATACCGACCTCGATCATGTCTGCTAAGACCCATATGAAATTTAATGCAGTCGATTTTAAATTAATAAAATCTTTCGGAATTTTTATTGTTCTAGGAGTAATACTTGGAACAGTGTTGGCTTCTAATTTAAAAACACCTCCCTTAATGTTGTTTTTTTCTGTCTTTGCTTTTTTAGTAGGAATATTTTTTATTTTTTTTCGAGAAAAAGTGGGAGCAAATCCAAGACCAATATCACAAACGTTTAAAGCTGTAATTGGAATGGGTTTAGGCTTTTTTGCTGTTCCTCTCGGTATTGGAGGCGGCTCACTAGGTGTTCCAGCAATGAGATTATTTGGCTATCCTATTAAAATTGCCATAGGAACGTCAGCGGCAATAGGATTTCTAATTTCTATTTTTGGAGCTAGCAGCATGTCTTTTAGCGGATTTTTTTTTGATGTAGTGAATACTCCACTAAGCTTAGGTTATGTAAATTTACCAGGTTTTTTAGTATTTGTTCCTGTGACTATGTTTATGGCTCCAATTGGAGCAAGATTAGCACATCGGATTGAAAAAACATTGCTTAGCAAAGTATTTGGTGTGTTTCTTTTAATTATTGCTATCCGTTCTTTCTATGAATACCTTCAGCTTTAATATCACTTTGTACCCGCTCTATATTCCTTTAATTCTTTTGTTGTTTGTAGGTAATTTTACCCTAGGACCTAATAACATTATCGCTTCTTACTCTGGATTTCATTTTGGTTTTAAAAAAACGATTCCTCATATTTTAGGTGTCACCTTTGGTTGGCCGTCTTTAATTTTAGCTGTTAATTTTGGTTTGGTAATTATTTTTATAGAGTTTCCCATAGTTCAAAGAACTGTTGAAATATTAGGATCACTATTTCTTATTTATTTAGCCTACACATTAATTAAGGTTAAATCGATAGAAGAAAAAGAGGTACAAAAACCAATGACGTTTTTAGCTTCTTATTTTTTTCAATTTATCAATCCAAAAGGAGTGGTCACAGCTATCATTGTTGTTTCGCAATTTATTGATACTGGTGAGAATTTCATTCAAGATACGATTATAGTGTTTACTCTTACCCTAACATCCGCCTTTCTTTCTATTTCTACCTGGGCTATTTTTGGAAAATATCTAAGATCTTTACTTGGTAGTAAGCTGTCCATTTCTCTTTTTAATTATTCTATGGCCAGTTTGTTAGTCCTTATTGTTGTTTTATTTTGGATAAAGTAAAAACTGTTATACAATCTCTGTCCAAGCAAAGCTGAATATGAAAAATACAAACATAGTAATAACAAGTGCTTTTAGAACAGCCATTGGATCTTTTGGTGGAGCACTTGCACACCAGGCAGCCTCACACTTGGGCTCCTTAGTTATCAAGAGGTGTCTAGAGCATTCCGAGCTTAAGTCTGACGAAGTTGATATGGTTTATATGGGGCAGGTTCTTACCACAGGGGCAGGTCAAAACCCAGCAAGGCAGGCAGCTATACATGCGGGTATATCAAAAGAAAAAACAGCAACTACAATTAACCAGGTCTGCGGATCGGGGCTAGCTTCTGTAGCCTTAGCCTATAATTCAATTAAATGTGAAGATGGAACTATTATGATTGCGGGTGGACAAGAAAGCATGTCCAACTCCCCTCATTATATACATGTACGTGATGGAATTAAAATGGGCGATGGAAAAATAAAAGATTCTATGGTCATGGATGGGTTATGGGACATTTATAATCAGTATCACATGGGCATTACAGCTGAAAATGTTGCTGAACAATTTAATATTTCAAGAAAGCAGCAAGATGAATTTGCAGCTTTGTCGCAAAAAAAAACTCATAACGCAATTGTTGCTAACAAGTTTAAAGATGAAATTGTTCCAGTAATACTCAAGGTTAAAAAACAAGAAACTGTTTTTGAACAAGACGAACATCCAAAGACAGGATCTACAGTTGAAAAGCTTGGAACTTTAAGACCGGCCTTTAAAGAAAATGGTTCAGTTACCGCTGGTAATGCGTCTGGTTTGAATGATGGTGCGGCAGCAGCAGTATTAATGACAGAAGAAACTGCTAAGAAAAAAAATCTAAAACCCCTGGCTCGAATAGTTTCGTGGGCTCAATGTGGAGTGGATCCTTCTATAATGGGAACAGGACCTATTCCCGCTTCTAATTTGGCTTTAAAAAAAGCAGGATGGAGTAAAGACGATTTAGACTTAATTGAAACTAACGAGGCTTTTGCAGCGCAAGCTATTGCAGTAAATAACGAATTGGGTTTTGATCTTGAGAAAGTTAATGTTAATGGAGGAGCGATTGCATTAGGCCATCCTATCGGGGCTTCTGGAGCAAGAATTTTAGTTACTCTAATTCACGAAATGCAAAAAAGAAAAGCTAAAAAAGGATTAGCAACCTTATGCATTGGTGGTGGTATGGGTATTGCCATGTGTATTGAAAATAATTTTTCTGATTAATAAACCCACATTGTTTTTTTTGAATTTGAAATACTAATGGGATATTTTACTCTTTTTTTTATTAGTTTTTTTGCAGCAACAATACTACCCGTTTCTTCTGAATTAACCTTATTAGGAATGGTATCTACCAAAACATACAGTATTTTTTTACTATTTATTTTTGCAAGCTTAGGAAATATCTTGGGCTCTTGTGTGAATTGGTATTTAGGAATTCATTTTATTAAATTTAAAAATAAAAAATGGTTTCCTTTTTCGGATAAGCAAATTCAAAAATCCTCTTTTTGGTTTAGTAAATACGGTCAGTGGTCCCTTTTGTTTGCATGGGTTCCTTTTTTTGGAGATCCTTTAACTTTTGTTGCAGGAACACTGAAAACAAACTTTTTTAAATTTTTATTATTAGTTTCAATTGGTAAGTCTGCAAGATATCTTATTTTAATTTATCTTTTAAATTATACCAGCTAACTTGAGAGAATCTTTAATCTCATCTAAAATTTTAGGATCATCGATAGTAGCAGGTGCTGTGTAAGATGCTTTGTCAGCAATCTTTCTAATAGTTCCTCTTAATATTTTCCCCGACCTTGTTTTGGGTAGTCTTTTTATTACCAAGGTTGTTTTAAATGCTGCCACCGGTCCTATTTTGTCCCTGACCATTTGAATACATTCCTTAGAAACATCTTCATGCTTTTTGCTGATTCCCGTTTTAAGAACCACCAACCCAATAGGAAGTTGACCCTTTAATTTATCTGCGATACCAACTACTGCACATTCAGCTACATCTTTATTGTCAGATAAAACTTCTTCGATAGCTCCTGTGGAGAGTCTGTGGCCAGCAACATTGATAACATCATCTGTTCTTGACATAATCCAAACATACCCGTCTTCATCAATATGACCCGCATCATAGGTTTGATAAAAACCAGGGTAGGTATCCATGTAATTTTCTTTATATCTTTTGTCTGCATTCCATAGAGTTGGAAAAGTACCTGGAGGAAGCGGAAGTTTGACTACAATATCTCCCATTTCACCAGATTTAGCCTCAGAACCATCAATTTTTAGTACTCTAACATCATATCCAGGGGCTGGTTTTCCCGCAGAACCATACTTAGTTGGAAAAAGACCCAGACCTTTAAAATTGGACGTAATAGACCAGCTAGTTTCTGTCTGCCACCAATGATCGATCACTGGTTTTTTTAACAAATCTTCTGCCCAATGAATCGTATCAGGGTCTACTCTTTCTCCCGCTAAAAACAGAGCTTCAAATTTTGACAAATCATATTTTTTAAAAAATTCTCCTTTAGAGTCCTCTTTTTTAATTGCCCTAAATGCTGTTGGAGCAGTAAACATTGTTTTAATTTTATATTCAGAAATTATTCTCCAAAAAGCACCTGCATCAGGAGTGCCCACAGGCTTTCCTTCAAAAATTACAGTGGTACACCCATGGAATAAAGGAGCGTAGACAATATAAGAGTGACCAACAATCCAACCTATGTCACTAGCAGACCACCAAACATCACCAGGGTTAATGTCATAGACATTTTTCATTGTCCACTTCAAAGCAACTATGTGTCCTCCAATATCTCTTAAAATTCCCTTTGGAACTCCAGTGGTTCCAGAGGTATATAGAATATAAGCAGGATCATTTGCATCACATTCAACACACGGGGCTTTAGAAGCTCCCTTAATAAAATCTTTCCAATCGATGTAATTAGTTTCTAATACTGATTTGTGCTCGTCTCTTTGAAAAATAATTGTTTTTTCAGGCTTGTGCTTTGCAAGTTTTATTGCTTCCACTAGCAAAGGTTTGTATTCTACAGTTCTTCCTGGCTCCAAACCACAAGAGGCAGATAAAATTAATTTTGCACCTGAGTCATCAATCCGGCTTGCTAATTCTTTAGAGGCAAATCCACCAAAGACTACAGAATGAACAGCGCCAATTCTGGCACAGGCTAGCATTGCCATGATTGCCTCTGGTATCATAGGCATATAAATAATTATTCTATCTCCTTTAACAATTCCTTGCCTTTGCAAGGCACCAGCTAAAATAGAAACCTCATTAGTTAATTCTTGATAAGTATATTTTTTTTTAATATTTGACATCGCACTGTCATAGATAAGAGCTACTCTCTCTCCGTTGCCCTCCTCAACATGTCGGTCGAGTGCATTATAGCATGTATTTATTTTTCCTCCTTTAAACCACTTGTAGAATGGGGGGTTACTGGAATCCAAAACCTGATCGTATTTTTTAATCCACTTAACATCTTCTGCTGCTTTCGCCCAAAACTCTTCCTTGTTCTGAATCGATTCTTTAAAAGCTGATGTGTATTTATCCATAAAATTATATGTTTAGTTATAGTTCGAAAAAATAGATTAAAGCATGAAAAATATACAAAAAAAAAGCAAATTTTGTACAATTTTTACTCATTTTCCTTGTTTATAAGTCATTTTTTATTTGTATATCTAGCAAATTCTAGTAAAGTTTAGCAAAATGATGCAAAGTCTAAGCAATTAGAAGTCGCATTTTTTGTTTAAAAAAAAAAAGGGGAGTAAATTATGAAAACTGCTATGTTAGCATCAAATGATTTCACTGGAATTTCGTTCTGGTTGATTTCTATGGCACTACTAGCTTCAACTGTTTTTTTCTTCATAGAGAGAAATTCCGTTAAAGCTTCGTGGAGAACATCAATGACATTATCTGGTCTAGTGACTGGTATTGCGTTCTTCCATTATATGTACATGAGAGAAGTATGGATCACTACAGGAACTTCTCCAACTGTATTTAGATATATCGATTGGTTATTAACAGTTCCTTTATTGATGATTGAATTTTATTTCATCTTATCAGCTGTTAAAAAAGTATCTTCAGGAATTTTTTGGAGATTATTAATTGGAACATTAGTTATGTTAATCGGTGGATACTTAGGTGAAGCTGGTTACATGAACATCACTGCTGGTTTTGTAATAGGAATGGCAGGATGGATCTACATTCTATATGAAATATTCGCAGGAGAAGCAGCAAAAGAAGCAGGAAAATTAAGAGGTCCTGCATCTGATTGTTTTAACTTTTGTAAATGGATTGTTACATTAGGTTGGTCTGTTTATCCTTTAGGTTACCTATTTGGATATATGATTGGCGGAACTGATGAAGCGACTCTAAATCAAATTTATAACTTGGCTGATTTTATCAACAAGATTTTATTTGGTCTAGTAATCTACTCTACAGCTAAGTCACTTACACCAGCTGGTAAGTAATATATTTTAAATTAATTTTTAAAATTAAAAAAAGGCCCCTTTTTAAGGGGCCTTTTTTTTTGGGCTAGTAAAACTTAAAATTTATTTTTGCCAAACCATCTCGGTAAGTTATTCCGCGCAGGCGATCTTTTTTTAAAAAATAAGCTCCGTCTAAGTCGTAATAGTTACAATTGTTAAAATATCTCAAGGCAGGGTAGATAGAAAGAGAGGAGCTTACCATGCAACCTAGCATAATTTTTTTCTTTAGTTTTTTTGCAATAGCTATGTATTTGAGAATATTTTCGTGTGTCCCAAACTTATCTAATTTTAAATTTACATAATTATAGTGTTGTATATTTTTAATTAAGTTTTTATTTTTTATATGGAAAGATTCATCAGCACAAAAATTTATTTTAGATTTAATATTTTGTAAGTAATGATCTTTTCCCTGAGGAAATGGTTGTTCAATAAAGAGAATATTGAATTGTTCTAGCTTTTTAATGTTAGTTTGAAGAAAAGGTTTGCTCCAAGATTCGTTTGCATCAATGATAATTTTAGATTTTGGACAAATTTCTTTAATGAGAATAAGCTTATCTATAACTTCTTTTTGATCTAATTTTATTTTTATAATCTTGGTTTTGGTAAATTTTTTTAGAACTTTTTTGGTTTTTTTTAAATCAAAAATAGGAATGGTTATAGAAGTAACAATTTTTTTTTTAATTTTATTTGATGTAAAAAAATTTACTTTTTTTTTCTTTAGCTGCAGAGATATGGTGGAAGTGGAAAGAGCATTTTGAAGAGAAAGGAAGGGTATTGCTTCAAGTTTGTTGTTTATAATTATTTTTTCCAACTTATCCTTGTTCATTCTTAGATATTTAAAAATATCATCTAATTTTTCGTTATACCTTTGATAAGGAACACACTCTGCTGTAGCTGAATTGACGCCATCTTTTAGTGAAATATCTATGACTTTAACAATTTTCTTAGACACTCTTGATATTTTAAACTCGTCCTTAAGTTTAAATGTCTTTATTTTAAAATTTAATTTTATTTTATTGAAATAATTTATTGTCATTAGCTATTGGATAAATATAAAGGAGATTATGCCAAAAGTAACCTATATTGAATTTAACGGAACAGAGCACGTAGTGAATGTTGAAAAGGGCCTTACTATTATGGAAGGTGCCGTGCAAAACAATGTTCCTGGAATTGACGCGGATTGTGGTGGATCTTGCGCTTGTGCTACTTGTCATGTTTATGTTGATGATGATTGGGTAGATAAATTACCAGAGCAGTCTGATGCTGAAAAAGATATGCTAGACTTTGCATTTGAAACCAAAGGCACTAGCAGACTAGGTTGTCAAATATTTTTAGACGAAGAGTTAGATGGCATTGCTGTTTCATTACCAGAAAAACAAGGGTAAATGATTAAAACAGATGCGGTTATAATTGGTGCAGGACCAGTTGGCTTGTTCACTGTTTTTGAACTAGGTATTTTAGGTTTAAATTCTCATGTAATTGACAACTTAGATAAAGCAGGTGGACAATGTATCGAGCTTTATCCTGATAAGCCCATTTATGATATTCCAGCTCTTCCAGTTTGCACAGGAGAAAGTCTAACAAATAATTTATTAGAACAAATTAAGCCATTTAAAAATGAATTTCATTTAAACCAAAGAGTGAATACTATTAAAAAAAATAATAAAAACTGGATTGTAGAAACTAGCGATCATTTAATTTTTGAAACCCCTAATGTTATTATTGCAGGTGGCGTAGGTTCTTTTGAGCCAAGGAAACCTCCCATTGAAGGTATTGAAAGATTTGAAGATAAGAATTTGTTTTATTCTGTGAAAAATAAAAATCAATTTTCAGGCCAAGAGGTTTGTATATTTGGAGGGGGAGATTCTGCTTTAGATTGGGCGGTCGAGCTTTCAAAAATTGCAAAAAAAATAATACTAGTTCATAGACGAGATGAGTTTAGGGCAGCTCAACACACAGTTGATCAAATGATGAAGTTAAAAGAATCAGGAAAAATTGATCTTTATACAAATTGTCAGCCGAAAGATTTTATTGGAAGCTCTTCTATAGAAAAAATTATCATAGAAGATAACCAAAAAGAAACAAAAGAGATTAAAGTAGATTCTGTCTTGGCTTTCTTTGGTCTGAAAATGGAGCTTGGACCCATAGTGAATTGGGGTTTGAATTTGGATAAGAAAACAATTGTTGTTAATACTCATAATTTTGAAACGAACGAAAAAGGAATTTTTGCAGTGGGAGATATTTGTTCTTACCCAGGAAAGCTAAAACTCATTTTGTGCGGGTTTCATGAGGCTGCACTAGCAGCTCAAGAGTGTTTTAAAAGAGCCAAACCTGATGAAAAATATGTCTTTAGGTTCACAACCTCTTCTAGTGATATTCACAAAAGACTGGGTCTTAAGTAGTTTAGACTTTTATAGATTTAGTTATCCACACAGACACAATATCTAGTTCAAATGTTCACCCTTTGATTCATGAATGAATCTATTTTGGACTCAAAATACAACCTGAATAGGTGTATAGGTTTCTTAAACAAAGAACAAAATAAGAACAAAAATGAAAGAAACTTTACCTATAATTTTACAAAAAGTAAGCGCTGGATTTCCATCTCCAGCAACAGACTACATCGAAGAGCAAATAGACCTAAACAAAGAGCTTATTAAAAAACCATCTTCAACATTTTTAATTAGAGTTCAGGGCAACTCTATGATTGATCACAAAATCACAGAGGGAGATGTTTTGATAGTAGACCGTAGTTTGACATTAAAAACAAACTCTGTTGCAGTTCTTAATTTCGAAGGAGAGCTGGTAGTAAAAAAAATCGTAAAAAAAAAAGAAAAATATTTTCTGCTTTCTAAAAAAAACAACTCTACAAAAGAAATAGAAATTAATACCAATTTGAATACTGAACTATGGGGAGTGGTAACTTATGTTATTCACAAACTATAATACCAAGAAAAAAATTATAGCACTAGTAGATTGCAATTCTTTCTATGTTTCTTGCGAAAGACTGTTTAATCCTAAGATTTCCCAATCTCCAGTAGTTGTTTTGTCTAATAATGATGGATGTGTCATTGCAAGATCCACAGAAGCAAAAAAAATTGGAATTAAAATGGGTGAGCCTTATTTTAAAATAAAAAATATAGTAACAGTTAATAATGTTCAGGTATTTTCCTCAAACTATGCGCTGTATGGAGATATATCTAGAAGAATAATGACAATTTTAAAAAATCTCTTTCCAATCATTGAATACTATTCAATAGATGAGGCTTTTTTAGATCTAAGCAATATGTCTATAAAAAATATGAATAATTTTATCATTGATATTAAAAAAACTATTTATCAAAATACAGGAATACCAGTTAGCATAGGAGTTGGAAGTAACAAAACACTTTCCAAAATAGCTAATCACTTGGCAAAAAAAAATGTAGAAGGGGTTATTGATTTAACAAAACTAACTCAAGAAGAGATAAATAGTATTCTTAAGAATATTGACATTGAGGATGTGTGGGGAGTAGGGCGTCAACTTTCAAATCTGTATAAAAAAAATAAAATAAATAATGCGTATGAGCTTAAGTATTCTAGCTCGTCCTGGATTAAAAAAAATACAAATGTTTTTGGTTTGAAAACAGTCATGGAGCTTAATGGAGCAAGTTGTATTACGCTCGAGACTTCTGAGAAAAAAAAAAGAAAAAGTTGCTGTGTCTCCAAGTCCTTTGGAAGCAAAGTAGAGTCTTTTGAGGAGCTTAAAGAAGCAGTTGTTACTCACTGCTTAAACGCAGCAGAAAAAATTAGAGAAGATGAGCAACTAGTTAAGTCTGTTATTGTCTTTATAAGAACCAGCCCTTTTGATAAACATCTTTTTCTATCTAGATCTGAAAAAATTGATTTGGCTATATCGACAGATGATAGCATGATCTTATCTAGAGCTTGCGTAGATGCTCTAAAAAAAATTTTTGCAAAAGGTTATAGATACCAAAAAGCAGGAGTAGTTTTTTTAGGCTTAGTTAATAACAGTGAGTACGGCCAAAATTTATTTGTAGATAAGAATAGTCAAAAATCAAACAGCTTAATGAAAGCTATAGATAGCATGAATGTAAAATTTGGAAGAAATTCCTTAACGCTGGCAGATAGCGGAGTCGGGCATTGCTGGAAAATGAGAAGGGATCATTCATCTAAAATAGACACTTCTCACTTTGATTTCTTACCTACTGTAAAAAGTGGTTAGATCTTTAATATTTAAGTAGCTAGCATCTAGTTTTTTAAGATCGTCTTTTCGTGAGAGGTAAAACATAAACAGCATAAAAACCCAAGAGAGCATAGCTGGAATCAAAAAATATGAATTGGTGGTTTCATGGGCTGCATAGCTAAAAAACATAACTAAAAGAGTAGATCTGATAAAAATAGTCTCTCTAAAACTAGCTGAAATATTTAAGGAATGAAGTATTAATTTTATAAAATTCATTTTCGAGGGACCAAAGTATCTAGTACTTCTAATGGACTCTATAGAATGGATAGAAGTAAAATTCTTAATAATAGAACCAGAGTAGCTAAGCCAAATAGATCCACTTGAAAGTATTTTTCCTACAGCTTTTTTAGACAAGCATGAATAGTTTCCAAATTTAACCATTTTTCCTATCATTAGGTAGGTAAGAAACTTGTGAACTGCGTAGCAGGCTTTAAACAAATTCCCTTCACTTCTTTTTATTCTATTTGCTGTGATAATTTCAGGAGATGAAGAATCCGCTAGACTAAAAAAATTATTTAATTCTTCAGGCCTGTCTTCTCCGTCACCATCCATAGGTATAATGTAGTCGAATTCTAAATTTGTATTGCAGTATTGAAGAGCTGTAGCAATTCCTTGGCAATGACCAATATTGTTAGTTAAATTTAAAATTTTAACAGAATTGATTTTAGAGTAGGTTCTTTTGGTGCCATCAATAGCCTCAGTCGAAGCATCGTTGATAATAACAATGTCAATATTTTGATTATTAATTTGTAAATCAATATTATCTATTAGCTTTAAAACCGACTGCCAGTCATTGTAGACAGGAATGATAATTATGTATTTTTTCATTTATCCATTATTTGTTTGAGCCACAAAGTTTGACTGTATACAAAAGAAGCTCTCCCTTTTTTATTTTCTGCCACTAATGTAAAATCATTTTTATTTTGTACAGTGCATTTGGGTCTAGGTTTTAAATTGTAGCATAAATTTCCTGCTAACCACTCATTACCCTGGATAGAAGAAATATTTTCATAACCCAAGTCAGTTAATTTTTTTTTAACCAGTATAGCTTTTTCCTGACCCTTGTAATCAGTACGCTTATTATCTTTAGTTAAAGAAATGTAACCATAGGTGAAAGGGGATAAGAAAAATAAAAAAATAAACGTACAATAAAATTTTTTTAGATTGTTGATGCTTATCTTGCTCTGAAATATATAAATTAAGAAAACTCCAAAGAATAAATAAAAAGGAGTCATCCACATAGTTCTGATTTTAACGCCCATAGCCATGGATGTTAAGAACACTAGGGCCAGTGGGGCGAGGTTGACGAATAGTAAAAAAATAAATTTACGATCCGCAAAACGAATATTAGTTTTAAGTTTGGGGATAATAAAAAAAGACATTAAAGCAAAAGGAATTAATATTCCAAGTTGTTTGCCCAAAAATATAATGGGTTGAGTTAAATGACTTAGTAGATTAGCTTCACCACCAGTTCTATTCAGACCATAGGTAACTGTAATGTAATTACTGTCTGCTAACCACATTAGATGAGGTAATAGTAAGAGTAGAAAAGTGGGTACAATAACAAGAGATTTTGTTCTAATCTTTTTTTCCTTAACAGTCAGATAAGCAAATAGAAGTCCAACACTCAAGACCAAATATGCAAAAAGGTATTTTGATAAAAGACCACAAGCAATAAATAGCCCTAATAACAAATAGTCTTTTATTTTGTCATATTTTATACATTTCCATGCATACAAAACAGTTAATGACCAAAAAGGTAGCTGGCAAACATTTACATTAAATTCAGGTGTAGTGAAGTTGTAAAAATAAATACCCTCCAAAAGCAAAATGGAAAAAAATGCATGACTTTTGTTTTCTAAAAATTCTTCAGCAAATTTGTAAACAATATAAAAAGATGTAATAACAAAAATTTGGCTCAGTAAATAGTAAGACCAATCTTGATTTTTAAATATTTGATAAAATAGCTCAACAGCAAAAGCGCTCATGGGAGGGTGCTTGTTAAATCCCCATTCTAAATTGCTTCCCCAGGCCAAGGCCTCAATGGTATCTAAAGGTAAATTGTTGTTGGTAATAGAGGGGACTAAGGTCCAAATTATCAAGTGTGTTGATAAAAAAATAAATAATTTTTTATTTATCGTCATTTATTTGCTTTTATATGCTTTATTATTAATTGACACTTAAAATTAGAACCCTATTATCCAGCGCTTTACAAATGCCAATAAAATTACCTAAAAATTACAAACCCACTTCCAAAGAGAAGTATATGTGTGCCAAACACAAAGCTTATTTTAAACAGCTGTTATTTAACTGGAAAAAAGAACTGATAGAGCAAAATAATAGAATTATGTTTAATGACATGGATGACAATTCAGCTTCTGCTGACATTGTTGATCAAGCTACTTCAGTATCTGGAAAAACAGTAGAAATGAGAACGGTTAACAGAAACAAAAAACTTGTTACTAAAATAGATTCGGCTGTTAAAAAAATTGAAGAAGGAACTTACGGGTACTGTGAAGAAACAGGTGAAGAAATAGGTTTAAAACGACTTGTGGCAAGACCTATAGCTAGTTTAACGGTAGAAGCTCAAGAAAAGCACGAGAAGCAAGAAAAGATTTTTGCGGATAATTAAATTCCAGGAACTGTCTCACCTTTTTTTAAAAGATCATATCCTTTAATAACTGCTTCTCTTTTAGAGATATCCAAATACCATCTGCTTAAGTTTTTAAAATTTTTAAGACCAATGTCGTGGATACCATGTCGCGCAATCCATGGAAAAGTTGCAATATCTGCAATCGTATAATTTTCTCCCGCCAAGTACTTGGATTGACCAAGACGTTCATCTAAATCTTCATAAATTCTTTTAGCAATTTTAAAATATCTTTCTTCTCCAAATTCACTTTTACCAGAATTGTAATGATGAAACTGATGATGTTGACCTAACATAGGACCAACGTAAGCCATCTGACCCATTAACCATTGATTAATAGTTAGTCTTTCGCTTTTATCATAAAATTTTTCACTTTTTTCACCCAGATATATGAGGATTGCTCCTGACTCAAAAACTGAAATCTCCCCATCTTTAATAACTGGAATTTTACTAAAAGGACTAATTTTTCTAAATTCTGGATTAAACTGATCGTCTTTGTTGATGTTTATTTTTGTAACCTTGTATTCAAGTCCAATTTCCTCAAGCATAATTGAAATTTTTTGACCATTGGGTGTATTCGCAGTTAAAAGATCAATCATTTTTCTTAATATATATTTAATTAACTTTAATTAAAGGTATAAATACCAAAATGAAAATAGAATATTATTATAGCGTAGCATCTCCTTATGCCTACTTAGGTGTGAATAAATTTCAAGAACTTGTAAAAAAATACTCATTGGAAGTAGATGAAAAACCTTTTGACTTAGTGGGAACGGTTTTTCCTGCAACAGGAGGAGTCCCAGTTCCTAAAAGAGACCCATCAAGACAGGCCTATAGATTATTAGAGATAGAGAGATGCGGAAAAAAATTAAATATTAATATTAACAAACAGCCTAAATTTTTCCCTCCCGCAGACCCACATAAAGCCGCCTTGTTTGCTATTGCTACAATCAAAAATGGCTTAAGTCTTGATTTTGGAAAATCAGTATTAACTAAACTTTGGTCAGAGGAGCAGGACATATCTTCCGATTCAACGTTAGAAACAATTTCTAAAGAGCTAGGGTTGTCTTTTGCTGATCTTAAAAAAGATGCAGACAATGAGGCCATTAAGAGCGTCTATTTATCAAATTCTAAAGAGGCTATTAGCAAAGGTGTGTTTGGAGCCCCTTCATTCATCATAGATAATGAGCTTTTTTGGGGACAAGATAGACTTGATTTTTTAGAAGACAAGATTAAATCTCTTTAAAAGTAAAATGCGATTTATAGTAAATTTTTTAAGTTTTTGTATTTTTGTAACGCATGCATATGCGGAAGAGAATTTATTCAACTCTCTAGCTTCTTCTTATTTAAACAATCCTCAGCTGAATTCACAAAGAGAAAAAACAAAAGCAGTAGATGAAACTCTCATTCAGGCTTATAGTAATTTCAAACCATCCATAGAGGGGTCTGCAGAGATAGTAGATTCAATAAACAAAAACACAACTACATATAACGGTTCTTCCGTTTCAGATTCAAATTCACAAACACAAACAAACTCGATAACTGTAACTCAAAAGTTATTTCAAGGAATACCCAATGCACAGAAGTATAAAAAAGCTGTTGATATTTCTAGATATGAACTCAAAAATATAGAACAAGAGGTCCTTTTTAAAACAGTAGAATCTTTTACAGAGGTTTTGTTATTTGAAAAACAAGTATTGATTAATAATGACAACTTAAACCTTTCCGATAAACAAGTAGAGTTAGACAAGGCAAGATACAATAAAGGATTGTTAAAATTATCTGACTTAGCTCAATCAGAAGCTTCTTTGGCATCAGCAAAAGCAAAACTTTTAAGTTCAAAAAATGACTTGGCAATAAGTAAAAATAATTTTAAAAATATTATTGGTTATGAACCTAAAGACCTTAAGAATCCAAATTTAAAAAATATAAAAATTCCACAATCATTAAACGACACTATCTCTGAATCTCAAAAGAAAAATGTTCAGCTGCTAATCTCTGAGCTAAAAGTAAAGAAAGCAAAGTACGATTATAATAGTAATATTGAAGATGCATTTGCTCCTAAGGCGTCAGTATCTTTTAAAGTTTCAGAATATGATGAGTTTAGTTCTTCTTATGACAAAAGAACTAAAACAGAAGCTTCAGCAAAAGTTTCTATTCCAGTTTATTCAGGTGGCAAAGGATATTCTTTAGTTAAAGAAAAGCAGGCCTTGAAGATTAGTGCAGAACTTGATTATGAAGACGCCAAAAACAATTCAGTAAAAGTTGCTTCATCATCTTGGTCTAATTTCAAACTTTCTGAAAGCAAATTAGAATTAGCTAAGGCGCAATTAAAAGCATCAGAAATAGCTTACGAAGGTATTATTCAAGAGTATGAATCTGGACAAAGAACTACTCTCGATGTTTTAAACTCTAGAGGTTTTTTATTGGCATCAAGATTAAATTTAATTAATTCAGAAAGAGAACAGATTCTTTCAACCTTTAACTTACTTAAAGTCACTGGAAATCTAACAGCAAATTATCTTAATTTAGAAGCCAAGGTCTACGACCCAAAAGAAGTCTATAAAAAAAGCTGGATTAGACACATTTTTTAGTAAAAAAACTTAATAAATCAGGTGTTTATTTAATAGTTTGAAAATAAGAACAAAATGTGTACATTTGTTTTATAGATTCGTTTAATCAAAATATAAAAAAAAGGAAGAAAAAATGGCAAAAAAAGAAGGTAACTTAAAAGTAGTAAATGAGGCTCACACTGATGACAAAGAAAGACAAAAATCTTTAGATGCAGCAATTAGTCAAATAGATGCAAACTTTGGAAAAGGCTCTGTAATGAAGCTTGGCCAAAGACAAGTAATGGATATTGAGTCAATTTCAACAGGTTCGTTGAGTCTAGATATAGCCCTAGGGATAGGTGGATTGCCAAAGAGTAGAATTGTTGAAATTTACGGACCAGAATCCTCAGGAAAAACAACTTTAGCATTACAAGTTATTGCAGAAGCGCAGAAAAGTGGCGGAACATGTGCGTTTATCGATGCTGAACATGCTTTAGATCCAAGTTATGCAAAAAAACTAGGTGTAAACACTACAGATTTATTAATCTCTCAACCAGATACTGGAGAGCAAGCTTTAGAAATAACAGATACATTAGTTAGATCTGGTGCAATTTCAGTATTAGTAGTTGATTCTGTTGCTGCTCTAACTCCTAGGGCTGAGCTTGAAGGAGAAATGGGTGATCATCATATGGGACTGCAAGCTCGTTTAATGAGTCAGGCCTTGAGAAAATTAACGGGAAGCATTTCAAAATCTAACACAATGGTTATCTTTATTAATCAAATAAGAATGAAAATTGGAGTGATGTTTGGAAGTCCAGAAACAACTGCTGGAGGAAATGCTTTGAAATTCTATTCATCCGTTAGATTGGACATCAGAAGGATTGGTGCAATTAAAGATGGAGATGAAATTGTAGGAAATCAAACTAGAGTGAAGGTGGTAAAAAACAAAGTCGCACCTCCATTTAAAGTAGTTGAATTTGATATTATGTATGGAAAAGGCATAAGTAAATTAGGAGAGTTAATTGACCTTGGTGCCAAAGCCGACATTGTTGAAAAAGCAGGAGCCTGGTATTCCTATAAAGGAGAAAAAATAGGTCAGGGTAAAGAAAACTCTAAAGAGTATCTAATAAACAATCCTAAAATATCAGCAGAAATTGAAATGGCTATTAGAGCCAACGCTGGACTGATATCTGATAAAATGATGGGAAATCCTTCGCCAAAAGAAAAAATAGAAACTGAAGAGGATTCTAAAAATACAAAAGATACCAAGGAACTAGATAAGTAAAAAAACTTTATTATTAGCCATCTTAAAGCTAGATAAGAGCACCCTTGTAGGGTGCTTTTGTCTTGTATGGACTTCTATTTTAAAAACTGTATTTATTAAAATATGAGTAACAAAACACTTCAGGATGTAAGAAAGACTTTTAAAGATTTTTTTAAAGCGAACGATCACCAGATAGTTGATTCCAGCCCTCTAGTACCACAAAACGATCCTACCTTAATGTTTGCAAATTCTGGAATGGTTCAGTTTAAGAATGTTTTTACTGGTCTGGAGCAAAGAGATTACAAGAGAGCCACAACCGCGCAAAAATGTGTTCGTGCAGGAGGAAAACACAATGATTTAGAAAATGTAGGATTCACCCCTAGGCACCATACTTTTTTTGAGATGTTGGGAAATTTTTCATTTGGAGATTATTTTAAAGAAGAAGCAATTAATTATGCTTGGCAATTAATTACTAAAGAATATTCCCTACCTAAAGATAAATTGTATGTGACTGTTTTTTCAGAAGACCAAGAAGCTTACGATTTATGGCACAAAATAACGGGTTTTAATAAAGATAGAATAATAAAAATACCAACTTCAGACAATTTTTGGTCAATGGGTGACACGGGACCATGTGGGCCTTGTTCTGAAATATTTTATGATCACGGAGACCATTTGTTTGGTGGATTGCCAGGAACGAAAGATCAAGACGGGGACAGATTTATTGAAATTTGGAATTTAGTATTTATGCAATACGAGCAAGTATCAAAAGATAAAAGAATTAACTTACCCAAACCTTCAGTTGATACAGGAATGGGACTGGAACGAATGGCTGCTGTTTTGCAAGGAACCCATGACAATTACCAAATTGATTTGTTTAAAAAAATTATTTTAGATACGGAAAGTTTGTTTGAACAAAAGTTATCTGAAAAAAATACTGCAAGTTACCGTGTGATAGCAGATCATCTTAGGGCTTCTGCTTTTCTAATTTCAGATGGCGTACTGCCATCTAATGAAGGTCGTGGTTACGTATTACGAAGAATAATGCGTAGAGCGATGAGGCATAGTAATGTTTTGGGAAAAACAGATCCAATTTTATACAAAGTGTTACCAACTATTATTGAATTAATGAAAGAAGAGTACCCCCAATTAGAAAATGCAAAAGATTTGATAAAAGAAACGGTTGTTACAGAAGAGGAAAGATTCTCATCATTATTAAAAAACGGATTAAAAATTTTAAATGATGAAGTGAAGAAAATAAAAGATGAAACCTTACCAGGTTCGGTTGCATTTAAGCTTTATGACACATACGGTTTTCCAGTTGATTTAACGCAAGATGTTTTAAAAGAAAAAAATATCAAGATTAATCATGACGAGTTCAAAAAATTAAGAGAACAAAGCAAAGTGGAGGCTAGAGCTAGCTGGAAGGGTACAGGCTCAGTGGGAATAGATAAAATTTGGTTTGAAATTGTATCTGGTCAAAAGAAAGAAAAATTACCTGACACAGAATTTTTTGGGTATGGATCTGATCAAATTGAATCTAAGTTATTATCTATAGTGAAAGAAAACAAAGCTTCTCTAGAAATTAAGGAAGGAGATTCTGCAAGTTTAATTTTTAATCAAACAGTTTTTTATGCAGAATCAGGTGGTCAGATATCAGACACTGGTACAGTTGAATCAAATGGAGTTTTATTTGAGGTTAGTGATATTCAAAAAATTTTTGGTACTTTTTATGTACATTCAGGTTTGGTTAAAAAAGGAACGCTTAAACCAGGAGATAATTTTATTTTAAAAATTGATAAAAAAAGAAGAGATAAAATTAAATGTAATCACTCAGCAACTCATTTGTTGCATGCTGCACTAAGGGAAAAGCTTGGAAAGCACGTATCTCAAAAAGGCTCATATGTTGGACCTGATAGGTTGAGATTTGACTTTAGTCACTCAAAACCAATTAGCCAGCAGGAGATTGTGGAGTTAAATAAGAATGTAAATGCTGTGGTAATCAATGGTGGCGAGGTCAAAACTACACTTATGACTCCCAAAAAAGCTATTGAACAAGGAGCTATGGCGCTTTTTGGAGAAAAATATGGAGATGAAGTTCGAGTAGTTACAATGGGTAACTTTAATAACAAGACTTTTTCAATAGAGCTTTGTGGAGGAACTCATATCACAGAACTGTCCACCATTGGTAATTTTGAAATCATTAACGAGTCTTCTATTGCTTCTGGCGTGAGAAGAATAGAAGCATTGAGAGGCGACGAGCTCTCTGCCTACAAACAATCTTTAAATAAATTGGCCAAAGAGAAAGAAACTAGTCTGAATTTACAGATTAAGGATTTAGAGAGTAATATTAAAAAACTAAATGGTAACCTTGAAGATTTTAAAGATTTTTCGCCAGAAGTAAAAGTAGTCAAGCTAAGGTCTTTGTATGAATCTTTATACAAAAAAACCATTCTTCAAGATCCTAAAAAAAATATTATTAAAGATTACCCACTCAAAGACCTAACAGTTCGAATTCAATATATTTATGGTCTTTCTGGAAAAGATTTGAGAACCATAGTAGATGACAATAAGAAAGAAATTGGTAGTTCTGCTGTTTTTACTTTTAGCGAGCTTGATAATAAATTGAATATAGCAGTTGGCATTACGAATGAACTTACCAATAATTTAGACGCCTCTTTTTTCGCTAAAGAAATATCTAAATTTCTCAATGGTAAGGGGGGAGGGGGAAGAAAAGATTTTGCCCAAGCAGGTGGAGAGCCCCAATCCAATTTAAAGATTATTTATGATTTTGTTCTAGAGTTAGTAGAAACAAAAATTAATTAAATATTTTTTTCAACAAACTCTATAATTTTTTTAGTTTCTAAACTTTCAATTGTTTCTTTATTTTTTTCACAATCATATACAAATGCATTGTTTTTGATTGGTCGAAATTTATTTGAACTCTTGTTAAAAAAAACAAATAGTTTTGGATCCGTTAAAGAAAGCATATGCATCACACCATTATCAATACTAATATTAAAACTCATTTTATTTGCAATTGCTATGACAAGAGCTGGATTACGCAATTCAGGACTAGCTAAATGTTCCGGAAAGTATGCATTAATAATATACTTTTTTATTAGATTAATTTCTTCTATATATTTTGGCTCTATAAAAAAAACAGGTATAAATTTTTTTTCTGCAAAGTGCTGAGCTGTTTTAATAATTTCTATTAATTGAAATTCTTTGATTCTAGTTTTGTGACCTGCTTTAATGGAAAAACCAACATAACGCTTACTATCATCAATTAATTTATCAGCTTCTTGTTTGTATTGAGCAGGAATTTTTATTTGAATATTTTTAATATCGAGCACTTTATTTAAAAATTTTTCTAAATAGTTAATTACTCTTAATTGAACATGCGGATTTTTTTGAAAAAAACTTATTGGATTGCTCAAGACACCCCTCATGGCAAAGCTTAAAAAGTACTTGTGTGGTATTTTTTTATATATTAGGGCATTTCTAATTTTTGACTGATTGTCTATAATTAGATCATAAGGTTTTGTATTTCTAATTTTTTTATCGAATAGATGCTTAAACCTAAAGCCGAAATAAAGAGGAAAGTTCTTAACAGTTTGTACATTGCCTGCCTTTAAAGAGCTTAATTTATTATCAAACCAAAAATTGTTTAAATCATTTCCATAATAATCGATAGTTGGATTTTCAAACTCCTGATTAATTAATTCAAATATTTTGATGAATTGGATTGCATCTCCTATTCCACCACCTGCATTAATGATTAGAATATTTTTTATTGGATGTTGCAAATTTAATTTAATTTGCTTTGTAGATTTTTGTTGATTGCTTCTAAAAATTGACTGGTCGTTAAAAATTTTTGTTCTCCACCAACTAAAACAGCCAGGTCTTTCGTCATTTCACCTTTTTCAACAGTTTCTACACAAGTTTGTTCCAGTGCATGAGCAAAATCTATTAATTCCTGATTACCATCTAATTTACCCCTATGTGCCAAACCTCTCGTCCATGCAAATATTGAAGCAACAGGATTGGTTGAAGTTTCATTTCCTTTTTGATGTTCTCTGTAGTGTCTAGTAACTGTTCCATGCGCTGCTTCCGATTCAACAGTTTTTCCATCTGGAGTCATTAAGACGCTAGTCATCAATCCTAAAGAGCCATATCCTTGGGCAACAGTATCACACTGAACATCGCCATCATAATTTTTGCAAGCCCAAACATAACCACCACTCCATTTCATTGCACAGGCTACCATATCATCAATAAGTCTATGCTCGTATGTAAGTTTATGTTTTGCAAACTCATCTTTGAACTCGGTGTCAAAAATTTCTTGGAACAAGTCCTTAAACCTTCCGTCGTAAGTTTTTAAAATAGTATTTTTAGTAGATAAATACACCGGCCATTTTCTTAACAAGCCATAGTTCATGCAAGACCTAGCAAAATCTTTAATGGATTTATCTAGGTTGTACATTGTCATGGCTATTCCAGATCCTGGAAAGTCAAAGACATCATGCTCAACTGTATCGTTACCATCTTCCGATGTCCATTTGACTGTAAGCTTTCCTTTGCCGGGAACTTTAAAATCTGTTGCTCTATATTGATCTCCATAGGCATGTCTTCCAATAACGATTGGGTCAGTCCAGCCCGGAACTAATCTTGGAACATTTTGCATAATTATTGGCTCTCTAAATATAGTTCCACCTAAAATATTTCTAATAGTCCCATTAGGAGACTTCCACATTTTTTTTAATTTGAATTCTTCAACCCTAGCTTCATCAGGTGTTATAGTTGCACATTTAACACCTACTCCATATTTTTTTATTTCATTAGCGCTATCTATGGTGATTTGGTCATCAGTCTTGTCTCGGCTTTCCATTCCTAAGTCAAAGTACTTTAATTCAACATCAAGGTAAGGAAGGATTAGTTTATTTTTAATAAATTCCCAGATAATTCTGGTCATCTCATCACCGTCAAGCTCTACTACTGGATTTTTAACTTTTATTTTTGCCATGTTATTAGTTAATTTAAGAAAATGTGTTATATACAAATCAAAAAATTTAATCAATTATAATTTAATGTTAGAAATAATTTTTCCAAAAATACACAAAGAGGGTAAAAAGATATTAACAATAACTCTTTCCATCAACTTTTTAGTATTTTTTATATTTGAGACATTAGGATTGTTATTAATTATTATCAATATTTGGGTTTATTACTTCTTTAGAGATCCTGATAGAGTTTCCATAGGTGATGACAATTACCTTGTTAGTCCAGCTGATGGAAAGATTAGCATGATCACAGAGTGCAATGGTCCCCAAGAAATAGGAATGGAAGAAAAAATATTTACTAGGGTTAGTGTTTTTATGAATGTATTTAACTGTCATGTGAATAGAGTTCCAACCAAGTGCGATATAGAAGAGATTTTTTACAAGCCAGGAAAATTCATCAATGCCTCCCTGGATAAGGCTAGCGAACACAATGAAAGAAATATCTTAAAAGTTAAAGGAAAAAATGGAGATGAGTTTGCAATTGTTCAAATTGCAGGTTTGGTTGCCAGAAGAATTGTTTGTGAAACTGATGTTGGAAAAGAATTGAATCAAGGGGATAGATTTGGAATTATTCGCTTTGGAAGTAGAGTTGATTTGTATTTTGATAGTAGCTACGAACTTTTTGCAAAAACCGGCCAAACAGTTGTTGCCGGCGAATCCTTGTTGGCTAAAAAAAAATAAGTATATAAAATATACCTGCTATGAAAAAAGCAATTAGTATAAGATCAGTTATACCAAATATTATCACCGTATTAGGCTTAAGCTTGGGCTTAACCGCAATTAAATTTACCTTAGTTCAAAATTTCCACAGCGCTATCATATGCATTGTGCTAGCTGCAGTTCTAGATGCTGCTGATGGTAGAATAGCAAGATTAATAAAAGGAACTTCAAAGTTTGGTGCTGAATTAGATTCTTTAGCAGACTTTGTTAACTTTGGTGTTGCTCCAGCTTTGATGCTTTATATTTGGGATTTAAATGTTTATGGAAATTTAGGATGGGTGGTTACATTAATTTATATTATTTGCTGTTGTTTAAGATTAGCAAGATTTAATCTCACGTCTAACATTGTCAAAAATCCAATCTTAGATAATTTTTTTACAGGAGTCCCATCACCAGCTGGAGCAGGTATTGTGCTACTGCCTATTATTATTAGTTTAGGAAATTTTTCATATCTTTTAGATGAAGCGCAGTATTTCCCAGTTATTATTATCATTATTTCCTCATTTTTAATGATCAGCAAAATTCCAACCTATGCTTTTAAAAAAATAAAAATTACCAAAGCTTATGTTTTGTTAATTATGTTGTTTTCAGTTTTGTTGTTTGGTTTTTTGATTACCTATACTTTTAATACTCTTTTTGTAATAGGGGTGATGTACTTACTGTCAATACCTGTAAGTTTTTTTCACTTAAGGTATCTTAAAAATAAACATAATTTAAAAACAAATTCTGATGAAAGTTTAATTTCAGAAGATGTTTTGTAATACAATTTTACTTGCGGTACTATTTTGAAAAAATTTCAAAAAAAAAATTTAAGTCATAGTTCCAAACTTTGGTTAACTAGACAATTAAATGATCCTTTGGTAGCTAAGGCTAAAAAACAAAACTATCGATCTAGAGCTATATTTAAGTTTTTAGAAATTAATGAGAAGCATCAATTTTTGAAAAATAATTTAAATATAATTGATCTTGGGGCTGCTCCTGGAAGTTGGTCTCAACACACAAGTAAAATTAATAAAGACGGAGTTAATATTGCGCTAGATCTATTGGATACAAAACCTATTAATAATTGTAAAATTATCAAAGGAGACTTTACTTCTGATGAAGTGCAAAACAAATTAGTCAATTTAGTAGAAGGAAAGAAATTTGATATAGTTTTGTCGGATATTGCAGAAAACTCCACTGGGAACAGATCCTTAGATTCTATGAGAAGCAATATAATCACAGTTGAGGTGATGAAATTTTCTCTAAAACATCTAAAAAAAAATGGTAAGATTTTAATTAAGACATTTTCAGGAGTAGGTAATGAAGAAGTTGTGGATATGGCAAAGAAGAATTTCTCAAAACACATCTTCATTAAGCCAAAATCGAGCAGAAAGGATTCAAAAGAGCTCTATTTGTACTGTATTTTATAATTTATTGACATTTGTCTGCAGGCAAAATAAATAGGTTTATGGAACTAAATAAAGGCCTTACTTTTGATGATGTGCTACTAGTACCGAAGAAATCATCTCACCTACCCTCACACTCAATTACTAAAGCATTTTTAACCAATAACATTGAATTGGGTATTCCAATTATATCAGCCGCCATGGACACGGTTTCTAACTATCAATTAGCAATCGCGATTGCTCAACTTGGTGGAATGGCATGTATTCACAAAAACATGTCTGTTGAAGAGCAATCACTACAGGTTAAAAATGTTAAAAAGTTTGAATCTGGAATGGTGATTAATCCAATTACCATAGGACCAGAAAGCGATATCTCTGATGCTATTAAATTAATGTCATCTAATAAAATTTCTGGAATACCTGTTGTCGATAATAACAAAACATTAGTAGGTATTATTACGAACCGTGATTTAAGATTTGCCAAAGACACGAAAACAAAAGTTAAATCTTTAATGACCAAAAAAGTTGTAACTGTCGATCAGGGTGTGAAGTTAGAAAATGCTAAGAAACTACTACATGAACACAGAATAGAAAAACTAGTCGTGGTAAATAAAAAATTTCAATGCGTTGGATTAATTACGGTTAAAGATTTGGAAAAATCACAATTGTATCCAGACGCCTCTAAGGACAGTAAGCAATCACTAAGAGTGGCAGGCGCAATAGGCGTTGGTGAAGAGGGATTGGTTAGAGCAGAACATTTAATTAATAGTGGTGTGGATGCTTTAATTCTAGATACAGCTCATGGACATTCATCTTCTGTTCTGACTGCATTAAAAAATATTAAAAAGAAATTTAAATTTAAAAATATTATTGTGGGAAATGTAGCAACAGCTGATGCTGCAAAAGAACTTGCTGATTTAGGAGCCGATGCAATTAAAGTAGGAATTGGTCCAGGCTCAATATGCACAACTAGAGTTGTTGCAGGAGTTGGGGTTCCCCAATTTACAGCCATCCAAAATGTTGCTAACGGATTAAAAAATTACAAAACTAAAATTATAGCAGACGGAGGAATAAGATACTCTGGAGATATCGCAAAAGCTATAGGTGCTGGAGCTGACATAGTGATGGTTGGATCTTTATTTGCTGGAACTGACGAGGCACCTGGTGAAATTTTTTATTACCAAGGCAGAAGCTATAAATCTTACCGAGGCATGGGTTCTCTAGCTGCAATGGCGAAAGGTTCTGCTGATAGATATTTTCAACAAGATGTTTCAGATGCTTTAAAATTAGTTCCAGAGGGGATTGAAGGAAGAGTCCCTTATAGAGGTCCTGTAAGAAATATTATCAATCAGTTGGTAGGAGGATTAAAATCATCCATGGGCTATGTTGGAGCCAAAACTATTGCAGAGTTAAAGAAAAAAGCTACTTTTGTTGAAATTACCAATTCTGGAATCAAAGAAGGACATGTTCATGATGTTCAAATAACTAAACAGTCACCTAATTATCCAACAGAAAGTTAAATGAAGTTTTTTATCATAAGTATATTTTGTTTATATAGTGTGAGTTCATATTCTGCAGAGAATAATTTTTTCACTAAAGGTAAAACTTTATTTGATCAAAAAAAAATTACAGAATCAAAAATTGAGTTTGAAAGAGGTGTAGTTTCTGATCCCAAGCACGTTAATAGTTATATTTACTTATCTAAAATTTTTGCAGAATCAAAAAAACAAGATGAGGAAAAGAAGAATTTGACCACTGCTTTATTGCTTAATTCTAAAAATGAAGAAGCTCTTTATTTAATGTCTTTGCTTAATATTAAAGAAGGGGATTACAAATCTTTAGAAAAAAACTATGCTGTTTTAAAACTTAATTGCTCTAAATTTTGTGATCAGCTAGATGATTTAAACAAATCAATTAAAAAATTTAACAAATCATGAGCAAGGCAGTATCTGGCCAAAAAGTATTGATTGTAGACTTTGGCTCTCAAGTTACACAACTAATTGCAAGGAGAGTTAGAGAGCAATCTGTTTACTGTGAAATCATTAGTTTTCAAAATTTTAATAAACTCAAATCCGTTGAAAATACCAAGGGCATTATTTTATCAGGTGGGCCATCCTCAACATCTGAAGCGAAATCTCCAAGAATTAAAAACTATGGCTTATTAAAAAACATTCCAATTCTAGCTATTTGTTATGGCCACCAGCTAATAGCTAAAAAATTTAGAGGCAAGGTTAAATTTACAAACAAAAAAGAATTTGGAAGAGCTGAAATTTATGAAAAATCCAATTCATTAATTACTAAAGGTTTCTTTAAGCAAAAAAAAAATACCGTTTGGATGAGTCATTCAGATCAAGTGATTAAAATGGGAGATGGCTTTTCGGTTGTAGCTGCGACTAAAAATGCAAAGTATGCAATCACTCAAAACATTAAACAAAAAATTTATACAGTACAGTTTCATCCCGAAGTAGCTCACACCAATCAAGGAAATCTTATTTTTAAAAATTTTATTTTTAATATTTGTAAATGTAAAAAAAATTGGACAGATAAATCCAAGCTAGAAAAAATAATTTTTGAAATTAAAAAAACCGTAGGAAAGAAAAAGGTTTTATGTGCCTTATCAGGAGGTGTGGACAGTAGTGTATTGGCGCACATATTAAAAAAAGCATTAAATAATAGGGTTTATTGCGTTTATATAGATACAGGTCTGATGAGAAAAAATGAGAGTAAGGAAATTGTTTCTATCTATAGAAAAAAATTTAAAAAAAATTTTATTTATTTAAACGAAGGACCGCTATTTCTAAAAAATTTGCACAAAGTGTCTGACCCCGAGAAAAAAAGAAAAATAATAGGAAAAACTTTTATAAAAGTATTTGAAAATTTTTCTAAACAAAACAAAGGAATTGATTTTTTAGCCCAAGGAACTCTTTATCCAGACATAATAGAAAGCCAAAGCTTTTCTGGAAGCCCTAGTTCTAAAATTAAATCGCATCATAATGTTGGTGGTCTACCTAAAAAGATGAATTTTAAATTAATCGAACCATTCCGTGAAATGTTCAAAGACGAAGTTAGAAAGCTTGGAAAAAAAATGAACATCAAAAGCACTATTCTTGATAGACACCCCTTTCCAGGACCTGGATTGGCTATTCGAATTTTAGGCTCTATTAGCAATAATAAAATTAAAATTTTACAAAATGCTGATGATATTTTTATAAGAGAATTGAAAAAAAAGGGTTTATATAAAAATATATGGCAAGCATTTGCTGCATTGCTTCCAGTAAAATCAGTTGGTGTGATGGGGGATAGCAGAACGTATGATTTTGTTTGTGCTTTAAGAGCGGTTACTTCTACCGATGGTATGACAGCTGATTTTTATAATTTTAATTACAAGGATATCTCTGATATTAGTAACAAAATTGTAAATGAAGTCAGTGGTATCAATAGAGTTGTTTATGACATTACCTCTAAGCCACCAGGAACTATAGAATGGGAGTAAAACAAATGTATATCTCAGTAACAGGTCTAAAACCAAAAGGTTTAATTGGCTGGATACGATTCTGGATATTAACAATTCCAGCAGCTAAGGATGCTCAAAAAGCTGATGGAATACTGCATTGCGTGTTTAAATCTCGCAACGGGTTCCAACACACATTAACTGTGTGGAAATCAAAGAAACATATGCTAGGTTATTTGAGATCTCCAGCCCACGGAAAGGCTATGAAAAACTTTTCAAAGATTGGTGACGGAAAAACATATGGCTATGAAGCAGATGCTATCCCAAGTTGGGAAGACGCATTGCTTGAGTGGGATAAAAATGGACGAATCCACTAAGATTTGTTAGAAAATGGCTACCAATTTTTTAACCAAGTGTGACTAAAAAATAATTTCGCCTGAAATAATTGAATGGGAATAAAAAAAAATAATAAAATTAAAATTTTTTGTAAGCAAAAGCGACCTTTAGTTTGTCTTACTGCTTACAATAAACATATGGCTACTATCGTGGATCCTTTTTGCGATTTAGTATTAGTTGGCGATTCATTGGCGATGGTACTTTATGGAGAAACTAATACTAATAATGCCTCCTTACAAACCATGATTGAGCATGGAAAATCTGTAGTAAAAGGATGTGCTAAAAGCATCGTTATTGTAGATATGCCTAAAGGAACCTATGAGTCTTTACCAAAAGTAGCTCTTAAAAATGCAAAAAAAATCCTAAAAGAAACTGGTTGTGATGGAGTAAAATTAGAAGGTGGTGTAAAAATTTCAGATACCATCAAGCTTTTAATTAAAAATAAAATACCAGTTATGGGGCATATTGGACTTATGCCACAACAAGTAAAACATCCGAAAGATTACAAGGTAAAGGGAAGGTCGTTGGAAGAACAGGAGTTAATTATAAACGACTTAAAGGCAGTAGAAAAAGCTGGAGCTTTTTCTGTAGTAATTGAAGCTGTTACTGAGAAATTGGCCAACAAATTAACTAAACTTTCTAAAATTAAAACCATAGGAATTGGCGCAAGTAAGAAATGCGATGGGCAGATTTTAGTAACGGAAGATCTATTAGGTTTTTTTAATAAAAACGCTAAATTTGTTAAAAAGTATGCCGATATAAATAGCTTTATCAGCAAAGCTATTAAAAGATTTAAATCTGATGTAATTAAAAGAAAGTTTCCATCAAAAAAAAATGTTTATTAAATGTCAAACGAATTAGACAATCAAGTATCGGAAAGCGTCTTTAATGATAAAATCTCAAATTTTTATCAAAAGAAAAAATATTATATAATAGGTTTGGCTATCCTGATTGTTTTAGTTCCCATTAGTTTTCAGATATTTTTAACTCTAGATAAAAAAAATAATTCAAAAGAGTTAGAAAAATACAGTGAAATAATTCTTAGTAAGGATAGGAAAATAAAAGAAGTTGAACTAGAAAAATTATTACAATCCAACAATGAAACTGTTTCATTGCTTGTCCTAAATCAATTACTTGAAATTAATAAAGATTCAAAACAAAAATCAATTTCATTTATTGATCAGTTGTTAAATACTAAAAAATTTTCTAAGAAAAATATAAAGTTTTTAAAAATCAAAAAGTCATTATTGATATTTGACACTGCATCTGAAGTGGAGATGCTAAATTTAATAGACTTGAAGAACAAAGATTCTGCTTTTAGAAAAATGTCTTTTGAAATTATGTATGATTTTTATATTAGCAAAAAACAAAACCTAAAAGCCAATGACCTCAAGAGGTTAATTGATGAGAACTAGTCTCATTTTATTTCTTTCTTTCCTTTTATTAAATTGTTCTAAAGAAGTTGAGCTGGGAATAGATATAGAGCAGCTTAAAAATGACGGAGTAACCGTTTTAAAAAAAATAAACAATTCAGAAAAATTGAACGAAGAAAAGGCACTAATATCTAAAATTAATTTAAAAAATCCTAACAATTTTAAAAATTGGAGACATCCTAATTTTAATTTTCAAAACCTAGTCCCACATCCAGAGTTTGAAGGAAATTTTTCTAGCATTAAAAAAACTTATAAATTCAAAAAAGAAAAAAAAAACACTTACTTAAAAAATATTATTAAAGTTAATAGCAAGATTATCTATGTCGATGATTTTAGCAATTTGCACATTTTAGACGAAGATCTAAATTTGATAAATAAATTTCAAATTTATAAAAAAAAATTATTTAAAAAATATTCCTTAAAGTTCTCTATAGCGTCAAAGGATAATTTTGTTTATGTGGCAGATAATTTAGGAGGAGTATTGGCATATGATCTTGTTAATTTTAAATTGGCTTGGAGAGTAGAGTTGGGAGTTCCATTGTTGTCCAACATGGTTTCCTATAAAGAAAATCTTTTTGTTACCAACTCAAATGGAAAAATTTTCTCTCTTAATTCCTCAGATGGAAAAGTTAATTGGAGTTATGAAACAGGTTCCTCTGGAACAAGCTCTGAAAAGGCATACCAATTAGCCGTCGCTAATGACAAGCTTCTGTTCTCTAACGATTTTGCCAATATTTATTGCATAGATCTTAAAAAACAAAATTTGTTGTGGAGAATTACCCTGGAACGTGAAAGCAATTATAGTGATGTATCTTTTTTAAAGCTATCTAATCTGGTTGTAGAAAAAAATAACCTTTTCTTATCATCTAGCTTTGGCTCAGTTCTTAAGATTGATATTGAGACAGGAAAAATTATTTGGTCTAACAATGGCAACTCCAGCATTCGACCACTAGTAACAAAAAACCATATTATATTTGCTAACCAGAGAGGTGTTTTTAATATTTTTAATAAAGAAAGTGGAAAAATTGTCTTTCAAAAAAATTTATTTGAAATTTTAAAATCTAATAATATTAAATTAAAACAAACAAAAGTTAGCAATTTATTTTCTGCTTCTGATATCATTTATGTTTCCACAGACAATAGGTTTGTTTTTCAAATTAATAGCCTCAATTTAGAATCGATTGTTTATTTAAAAATTTCTAAAAGCCCCCAGTCTAACCTCGTGTTTTCTGATGGATCTGTTTATTTTATATCTAACAATAAAATTTACAAAATTTAATGACAATTAATATTTCAATCGTAGGAAAGCCCAACGTAGGAAAGTCGACTTTTTTTAACAAGATTTTTTCTAAAAACATATCAAAAGTTGCTGATGAGCCTGGAACAACCAAAGATGTGATCACGGAGTCTTTTCTGTTTGGTAATGAAGAGTTGGTATTTCATGACACCGGCGGACTAAAAAAAAAAGCCAAGTCTAAAGATGAAAATCAATCCTATATCACCAAGGAATGCTTAACTGCCATTAACAACTCTTCCATTGTTATTTTTATGATGGATGCAAATGATAAATTCACCAAAAATGACAAGCAAATTTGCAGAATGATTTTAAATAAATTTAAAACATTAATAGTTATTATTAATAAGGCTGATTTAATTAAAGATGAAATTAAAACAAGAACAAAATACTTCAATTATTACTTTGAAAATTTATTTTCCGATATTTTGATCAAGCCTCATTTCTTCTCTTCTATCATGGAAAAAAGCCCTGATGTGTTCCTTAGAAAAATTTGCAGCTTAGATCAATCTACTAAAATTATGATTAGTAATAATAAATTAAATACTTTTCTAGAAAAAACCAATAATTCTCATAGAGCTCCACAAAAAGGAAATTTTAGACCAAAAATTAAATTTTTAAAACAAGTCAACTCTAGACCTATTATTTTAAAAGCATTTGGAACTAGATTAAAAGGGGTCAACAAGGATTATAAAAATTATTTTTTAAAACAGCTGCTAAGTCATTTTGCCATTTACAATAAAGTTGTAATTATTAAATTTGTAAATAACGAAAACCCTTTTAGCTAGAGTTATCCTGTAAAGTTACTGAGCAAAGATAATTGATTGTTTTTTTCAGTTTGGTTTTTAAAATCCTCAGGAACTACTGGATAGTCTCCTGTAAAACAATGATCTGTAAATTGTGGATTTTTATTATCTCTTTTTTCATACCCTAGCGCCTTATAAACCCCATCTATACTTAAAAAAGATAAGGTTTTAACACCAATAATTTTTCTCATTTCTTCTACGCTGTTATTGGCAGCCAATAATTCGGATACATTCGGCGTGTCAATTCCATAATAATCAGGAAATTTAATTGGAGGACTTGAGATTTTCATATGTACCTCTTTTGCTCCAACATCATACAGCATGGAGACAATTTTTTTTGAGGTAGTTCCTCTAACAATAGAATCGTCAACTAAAATAATTCTTTTATTTTTAATTAATGCTCTGTTCGGGTTGTGCTTAAGCTTAACACCCAATTGCCTAATTTGTTGAGTTGGTTCAATAAATGTTCTTCCTACATAATGATTTCTTATTATTCCCATATCAAATTGTATTTTAGACTCCTCGGAATATCCAATGGCTGCAGGATTGCCAGAGTCTGGAACGGCAGATACCAAGTCAGCTTCAGTAGAAAATTCCTTAGCTAGTTGTTTGCCTAAGTTTTTTCTATACTCATAAACACCTTTACCTCCCACAATGCTGTCTGGCCTTGAAAAGTAAATATATTCAAAAATACAGGGTCTGGAGTTTTGTTTAGGAAATGGCTTGATGCTTTCAATGCCGTCTTTATTAATAATTACTATTTCACCGTTCTCAACCTCTCTTACAAACTCTGCTCCAATGATATCTAGGGCGCAAGTTTCAGATGCAAAAATATAAGAATCGCCAAGCCTACCCAACACCAAAGGTCTGATTCCGTAAGGATCTCTAATACCAACAAGCTTTTTATTAGTTAGCATAACCATTGCGTAGCCACCCTGAATTTGAAAAATAGAATCGATAATTTTGTCGATGATTTTAGTCCTTCGTGATTTTGCTATTAACTGAACAACTGTTTCCGTATCAGAGGTTGTTTGAAATATTGCTCCTTCTTTGACCATTTTTTCCCTAATATGAATGGCATTGGTAAGGTTTCCATTATGCGCAATGCTAATACCACCCAAATATAAATCTGCAAAGAAAGGCTGGATGTTTCTAATAATAGGAAGTCCAGTCGTTGAATAGCGATTATGACCAATAGCTGCATTTCCAGGTAGTTGATCGATTATTTTTTTACTTGTAAAGTTGTCACCTACAAGACCTCTTCTTTTAACTGAATGAAAATTTTTACCATCAAAGGTATTGATACCACAGGCTTCTTGTCCCCTGTGTTGTAATGCATGCAAACCTAAAGCCGTAAGAGATGCTGCATCTTTATGGTTGTAAACACCAAAGACACCACACTCTTCTCTTAATCTATCGTCTAGCACAGGCAATCCATTACATTAAATGACATAAAGAGTCATTTAGTAATTTTATCTACATTTTCTTTGCTTTTTTCTATGTATTCATACCTTTTGGGAAGATTTTCAGCCAAGAATTCCTGACCCCATACAATAGATGTAAAAAACTTTCCTTCATTTAGATTTGCACCCCACTTAGGAAAAGGATGAATAAAATGTAAAAAAGTAAATATAGATACAAAATAAACGTAACCTTTTACAAAGCCAAAAATAAAACCAAAAAATTTGTCAACTCCTCCAAGGCCTGTCCAGGACATAGTCTTCTTCATTCCCTTAGAAATCAGAATAGTTAGAAATAGAAAAATAATAAAAATTATACCACCAAATACCATGTCATGAGTAAATTCTGATTCAATGATATTCTCGGTATACGGAGTTGCAATAGGTAAAAAAATTTTAACTGCAATGATAGATAATATCCATTTCAAAAAAGATAAAAGGCTAAGAACAAATCCATTCTTTAGTGACAAAAAAGAATTTAAAATTAAGAAAAAAATAAAAATAAAATCAATTGTTGAAAAGATTTCAATGGAATCTAAAAAATTATCCATTAGTTTCCGGAGCAAATTGAATAAGAAGTCTTGGCAATAGAGTTAGAACTAAAATTAAAGCAGTAATCATTGCTAAACCAGTAAAAAGACCAAAATAAATAGTAGGTATGAAATTTGAAAAACCCAAAATAGAGAAACCAAAAACAATTGTTATTGAAGTACTTATAATTGCTTTTCCTACGGTGTGATGGCAAATATAAACAGCGTCATTCTTATTTTTACGTTCTTTGATTTCCTGTCTAAATCTATAAATGTAATGAATGCTATTATCAACTGCTATTCCTATGGTAATCGCAGCGATAGTGATGGTCATCATATCTAGAGGTATATTTAAAGCTCCAATAAAACCTAGCACAAAAAAAGCAGCAATAAAATTTGGTATAGTTCCTATGAGAGAGTAGGTTAAAGACCTAAACAATATTAAAAACATCAGAAAAATTCCCACCATAACAATTCCTAGAGTTTTAATTTGAGAATCGAACAGACTCTGAAGTAAATTATTAAATATCACTAGCACGCCTGTAATCTTAAATTCATCTTGTTTGAACAAAAACTTTGTTTGTAAATCAGATTGAATTTTTTCTATTAAGTCTTTTCTTCTAAGGTCTGGTTTGGAATCTAGAATTCTCATCGTAATTCTAGCCTCGTCATTTTGTACAGAGATATATGGATTTATGATATTTTTCTTAATGTCTTCTGGTAGTTTATTATACAAAACACCCATTTCAAGGGATCCAAGTTTTTTCCCATTATTTAAGCTTTCGGCAATATCCAAAATGGAAGAAAAAGATAAAACTTTTCCTATATTTTGATTTTGCTCAAGGTATTTGTGTACCGATATAATTTTGTCAATTTTGTCCCTGGTAAACCAGTATTTATACTTTCCATCAAAAGCTTGTTGTTTATCTTCACCTAAGTAGTCATCTTTCTTTACAGCAGATCCTAAAAAATCGTCCTCTTTGTTTGTAACGCTTGTTTTTTTAAACTTTAAAATTACTTCCAGTGGAGTTGTTCCTCCTAATTTTTCATCTATATTTTTCATACCTTTGTAAATTTCAGTCTTGCTACTAAAATAATTAATAAAACTATTTTCAACTTTTAGTTTGCTAATTCCATAGATCGAAAAAAAAATTAAGAATACAGACAAAGAATAAATAAGTTTTGGAAATTGAGTGGAAATATAAGCAAGTAGTTCAGCAAATTTAGATTTCTTCTCTTTTATTTGAGCGGATACCTTTGGATTAAACACAAGAATTAATGAAGGCAGTAGCAAAAAGGATAATGCAAATGATACTAGCAAGCCATAAGTCATCATCCATCCAAAGTCCATTACAGGTTTAATGTCACTAAACACTAAAGACATAAATGCACAAATGGTGGTTAGAACCGCATAAAAAATTGGGTAAAAAATATTGGAAGATGTTTTGACAACCAAATCAATAGGTGTGGCATTTTCATTTTCATTTTTTATCTGAATATATCGAACTAGGTAATGAATATTCATGGAAATAGTTAGGATCAACATCAGCGCGATGAAATTTGATGAAATGACAGTCACTTTCCATTGCAGAGCTCCTAAAAAACCCACCATAATTAATATGGAAGAAAAACAATTGATTAAGGGAAACGCTACCCATTTCAAATTTCTAAACACCATCCATAAAATAAATATAATGAATGCGAAAACTCCAAATCCAAAAATCACAATATCATTTTTAATAAAAGTAATCATGTCATCCGCAATCATTGGAATTCCACTGAGTCTAATAGTGGCAGATTGATTCTGTTCAGCAATTAAATTTTTAATTTCCTGGTTGTAGCTTGATATCAAATCGCCTTGTATCTTTTTTTCCACATCTAGATTTTCATTAGTGCTTTTTAAATTAACAAGCACACTTTCATCAGGATTGTTATTCTCCAACAATCTCGATTTTTTGGAAATAAGATCTAAATATTTTTTGTTTTCTTTTAGATAAACAACAATGCCAAATGTCTTTGAATCTTCGCTTATAATAAGATTTTTATAGATAGGACTGTTGGTAAGCTCTTTAATAGCTGTTTTAAATTCTATACTTGGACTTGTGATGTATTTAAGATTTTTTATCCTCTCCATCAAAGGTTCATCAGAACTCTGTAGTAATGGAGCATTGATAATGCTGATAGTTTTGCTTACCCAGTTCAATTGGTTGATTTTGGTAACAAATTTCTCCAACTCTAAAATAGAATCTTTGTTTATGATGGCTTTAGGCTCATAGGTTAAGATGAAGAATTCTTCTGAGCCATATCTTTCGTTAACTTCTCTAAGGTATTTTAGATCTGGGTCATTTTCTAATAATAAAGTATCGGCGGAGGCATCTAATTTAAAATTTTTAGAAAAGTATAGAGAACCCAGAAGTATGATAATCAGGCTTAATAGGATTAGTTTAGGAAAATTAAGTAATTTTTTATACATATAGAAATAACTTTCTAGATGTACTTTTTATCATATCTTTGGGACATACAAGTAATAATTCTGTAGGGGATAGTCCCTGTTTGTTTTGCAAAATCATCAATTGTGTAATCAGAGTTGTATATATCAATCATATCACCAACTTTGATTTTATTTTTGAACTTAGTTGCATCTAAAATAATCAAATCCATAGATACTCTTCCTATGATAGGAAGTTTTTTACCTTTAAATAGAAAAAAGCCTTTATTGCTTAAACGAATATTTAGTCCATCCGCATACCCAATAGGAATGGTAGCTGCTGTGGTATTTTTCTTGGTATAAAAAGTTCTGGAGTAGCCAACAGACTCTCCTTTTTTAAGTTGATTGATTTGAGCAATAGGAACCTTGAGGGAAACTGCGTGTTTGATACCTTTGTGAAAAGTTCTTTTACCGCCGTAAAGACTAATACCAGGTCTAACCATATCATAATGATATTGTTTGCCTAAAAATATTCCACCCGATGCCGCTAAGCTATATTTACAATTGGGAAATTCTGTTTTAACCTTATCGAATCTATTCTTCTGAATAGTATTAAATTTATTATTTTTTTCATCCGCACAAGCCAAGTGACTCATAAAAGTTATGTCTTTAAATAAATATAATTTTTTTTTATTTTCTTTTAATTTATCAATGTCCTTTTCTTGAAAACCAAGTCGGTTCATACCCGTGTCTACATGTATCATGATATTTCGTTGGTAATTTTTTTTAAGATATTTAGTCCACTTTTCAAATTGCGAATAGGTATTCAATACAGGAGTTAATTTATTTTTAAAAAAAACAGATTCCTCCTTTATACCAAGTCCATTTAATACAAAAATATTAATTAACTTAAATTTTTTTCTAATCTTTAAAGCTTCCTTCACATTTGCAACGAAAAAATTTTTGCACTTTAATTTAACTAAAGATTCCACAATTTTATTAGCCTCGCCCAATCCATAACTAGAGGCTTTAACAGTAGCGGAAACTACAGATGGCTTGCAGAATTTTTTTAAAAATAAGTAGTTATTTTTAATGGATGTTAAGTTGATCGATACTTGTCCTGAAGAATATTTCATAGCTTTAAAGGCTATTTATATAAAGGATTTCTTTATTTCTGTAACCAAGAATTTAAGACTGCGCGTCTTTAAATTTGGTATACGCACTTTCAAACTCAAGCCTTATAATACCAGTAGGACCGTGTCTTTGTTTTCCAATTATTAGCTCTGCTTGACCATGAATTAAACCCATTTTTTCTTGCCATTCTACGTGTTCAGCCGTACCAACTCTTGGCTCTTTTTTTTCTTCATAGTACTCTTCTCTATAAACAAACATCACCACATCCGCATCTTGCTCAATAGATCCAGATTCTCTCAAATCAGATAGTTGTGGTTTTTTATCATCACGCTGCTCTACAGCCCTAGATAGTTGAGATAATGCTAAAACAGGCACATCTAATTCTTTTGCCAATGCTTTTAAGCCTTGCGTAATTTCTGCCACTTCTTGAACACGACCTTCATTTCTATAGCTTCCAGATTTCATTAGCTGAATGTAATCAACTATAATCAAATCAAGTCCATGAAGTCTTTTGATTCTTCTTGCTCTATTGCTCAAAGTTGAAATAGTAATGGCTGGAGTGTCATCTATAAAGAGTGGTAAGTTCTCCAAATTCTTTGAGCTTTCAATAAACTTCTCAAACTCATCTTGATTAATATTTCCTTTTCGTATGTCATTTGATTTTACTCTAGATTGTTCAGATAGAATTCTTGTAGACAGCTGTTCAGATGACATCTCTAAGGAAAAGAAAGTAACAGTAGATTTTTTATTATTCTCTTGTATCTGTCTTGCCGCATGAAAGGCTATATTCGTAGCTAAGGCTGTTTTTCCCATAGATGGTCTTCCAGCAATAATTAACAAATCCGATTTATGTAAACCTCCCAATCTATCGTCTAAATCCCTCAATCCTGTGGGCACTCCGACAATTCCACCTTCATTTTTATAAGCAGAGGATGCAACAGCAATAGTTTCAAGTAGAGCTTCTTTAAATTCAACGTAAGACTTATTGAATTTACCTCGCTCAGCTATATCAAATAATTTTTTTTCAGCAGATTCTATAATCTGTTCAGCGCTAATTTCAGAGTTTTTATTTTGAGACTCTTCAAGCGTTTCTTTGGATATATCAATTAAATTTCTTCTTATCTTTAAATCGTGAAGTAAATTAGCATAATATTTTATTTGAAGTTTAGAAGTCGAAAATTTAGTAAGTTTAACAAGATACTCGCTACCTCCTATTTCATTTAACTCGTCTTCGTTTGAGAAGAAGTTCTTTAAAGTAATAGGATTTGCTAACAAACCCTTAGCCATTAAATCGTTAATGATTTTGTATATTTTTTTATTGATAGGATTGAAAAAAAAATCCTCATTAATATCTGAAATTTCATCAAATATTTCATTGGAGAGCAATATGGTTCCTAACACCGTCTGCTCAGCTTCAAGATTTTGCGGGGATGTGTCTAATCCAGATAATATTTCGACATTTTTAAGAGAGCTCATGAACTGGAATAGTATTATTTAATACCAAAGGTTCAACAACAATGTTTTTAATAGGTGTGTGGAGAAGTTAGTTAAATATTTTGACTATTCAACTTTTGGTTTTACATTTAAATTGATAGTAGCAATTACTTCAGCATGTAAATTAATGTAGACTTTTGAAATACCTGTATTTTTCAATTGACCTTTTGTTTCAATTTTTTCTGCAGATATATCTAAATTTTTTTGCTCTTTGATCAAAGTCACAATTTCTTTAATGTTAATAGATCCATAAAGTTGACCATTTTCCATAGCCTCTTTAAAAACTTCCAATTCTGCATTGTTTAATATTTGGAATGTTTCATTAGCTTTATTTTTTTCGATTTCATTTTTCTTATTAATTTCGCTTTTTTGCTGCTCAAAATATTCAGTATTTTTTTTATTTGCCACTAGAGCTTTTTTATTTTTTAATAAAAAGTTTCTTGCATAACCATCTTTGACCGTTACCTTTTCACCGATTGCTCCAAGTTTTTTTATATTTTCTAGTAGAATTACTTGCATGTTAATTACCAACGTATGGCATTAAAGCCAAAACTCTTGCTTTTTTTATTTCTTTAGAAAGCGCTCTTTGTTTTCCAAAAGAGACATTGGTTATTCTGCTAGGCAAAATTTTCGCAGTATCCGATACGTATTTTTTTAATAATTTGATATTTTTGTAATTGATTTCAGGAGCACCTTTGCCACTTAACGGACAAGACTTATTTGGTTTGGCCGTAGATTTGTTAAAAAGCGCATTACCACCTTTATTGAATTTTTTTTTACCCTTTTCTTTTCTTTTAACCATTATGAAGTTACCGTTAGACCAGATTCTTCTTCTGGTATTTTTTTAATTTTCATAGAAAGAAATTTTATTATTCTTTCATCATATCTTTCAAATTTTTCTAATTCCTTGATAACCTTGCTATTTCCTTCGATATAAAGGTTGTTGTATTTTCCTCTGTAATTCTTTTTAATAGAATAAGCTAAAGATCTTACTCCCCAATTTTCTTCTTTGACAATTTTGCTGTCATTTTTCTTTAAAATTTCTTCAATCTTTTCTTTTATAGAGTTAGAACCCTCTTCATTTAGTTCTGGGACAGTAATATATGTATGTTCGTAGTAGTTCATTTAATAATTATAAGTGTTTAAAAAAACAGTTGAATATAATATTATCTTCGTCATATCAAGCTATATAAAGAACTTATTACATTGAAAAAATCAATATTATTTCCAGGCCAAGGGTCCCAATATGTCGGTATGGGTCTTGATGTTTATGAAGCTTTTGACGAAGCCAAAGAGGTATACCAGGAAGTAGATGACGTTTTGCAAACCAATTTGAGCGACATTATCTTTAGAGGCGAGGCTTCGAATCTGAACCTAACAGCAAATACTCAACCTGCAATTATGGCAACAGGTGTTGCTATATTTAGGGTATTACAAAAAAAGAATAACCTTAAAATAACAGACTTTTCTTTTTGTGCAGGCCATTCTTTAGGCGAATATACAGCTCTTGTTTGTGCAGAATCTTTAAGTTTAGCTGATGCTGCGAAAATACTAAGAGCTAGAGGTCAAGCAATGCAAAGTGCAGTCAAACTAGGGGAGGGTAGTATGGCGGCTGTTCTTGGTTCAGAGATTAAGGATATAGAACAATTGATTAAAGAATCTAATTATTCAACAGTAGAAATTTCTAACGATAATTGTCCAGGCCAAATAGTAATAAGTGGAAAAAAATTAGAAGTTGATGAATGCTTAATTGGTATTAAGCAAAAGCTTTCCAAAAAAAGCATCTCACTTCCTGTGTCTGCCCCTTTTCATTGCCAGCTAATGAAACCTGCAGCGGAAGAAATTAAAGACTTGATTATGAATTTAAGTATGAAGAATCCTCTCATCCCCATAGTTTCCAATGTAACTGCCGAAGCTGTTACCCAGGCTGATGAAGTTAAGCAATTATTGATACAGCAAATTTATAAAAGAGTTCGATGGAGAGAGATCATTGAATACATGTTTAAAAATTCCAATGATAGCTTCCTAGAAATAGGACCTGGCAAAGCACTTAGTGGCATGCTTAAAAGATTTAAAAAAGAAATTGAAATTAAAAACTACAACAATAGAGAGGACCTTGAACTATGACATTTTCAGACTTAAAAGATAAAAAAATAATTTTAACAGGAGGATCTAGAGGTATTGGCCTTTCAATGTTAGATAAGTTTTATGCGATAGGATCTAAGGTTTTAATTATTGGATCTAATAAAGAAAACTTAGAAAAAACAAAAGCAAAATACCCAAACATTCTCACAGAAGCGTTTGATTTGGTAAATCATGATGAAATACCTGATTTATTCAAAAAGTGTGTTGAGCAGTTAGAGGGATTGGATGTATTGATAAATAATGCTGGAATCACAAAAGATAATTTAGCTATTAGAATGAAAAAAGAGGAGTGGACAAAAGTTATTGATGTAAACCTTACTTCTAGCTTTTTAATGGCTCAAGAAGCTATCAAAGTTCTTATCAAAAACAAATCTGGATCAATAGTTAATATTAGTTCGGTTGTTGCTCACTTGGGAAATGCAGGGCAGGTTAACTATGCTAGTTCCAAAGCTGCTCTTATTGCCATGTCCAAGTCATTGGCTAGAGAATATGCTAAAAAAAATGTTAGAGTAAACTGTATATCTCCAGGATTTATCGAATCAGACATGACCTCAATTTTAAAAGATGATCAAAAAGAAATGCTATTGAAGAACATTCCTATGGCAAAAATGGGGACTGGTGAAGATATTGCAAATATAGCAATGTTTTTAGCGTCGAAACTATCGGGTTACATTACAGGGGAGACAATACATGTGAATGGAGGCATGTATATGGCTTGATTAACTTCATTTATTGATCTAAAGAAAAATATAACCATATAACAAAAATAGAAGGATAATAATGAGCGAAGTTGGAGATAAAATTAAAAAAATAATTGTTGATCATTTAGGTGTTGATGCTGAAAAAGTTACTGATGAGGCTAGCTTTATTGATGATCTTGGTGCTGACAGTTTAGATACAGTAGAATTAGTTATGGCATTTGAAGAGGAATTTGGAGCTGAAATTTCAGACAGCGAAGCAGAAAAAATTCTAACAGTTGGTGATGCTATAAAATTTGTTGAGAATAGCATATCTAAATAAGTTTTTTGTTAAAAGAAAAAAAAAGGGGAGTTCTGATTGTTATTTCCTCCCCTTCGGGTGCGGGTAAAACCACTATAGCCAAAAAACTAGTTTCTAAAAAACTCAACATCGAACTTTCGGTATCCCTAACCACTAGGAAACCAAGATCTAATGAGATCAATAAAGTAGATTATCATTTTGTATCCAAAAAATTTTTTCAAACAAAGATTAAGCAAAAACACTTTCTAGAACATGCAAAAGTGTTTGATAATTTTTATGGAACGTCCCAAAAAGAAATTACCAACCAATTAAGTAAGGGCAAAAATATTCTACTGGATATTGATTGGCAGGGTGCAAGACAGGTCAGAAAAAAAATGCCAACTGATACGGTTAGTATATTTATTCTACCACCATCCTTAAAGGTTTTGAAACAAAGATTAATGAAAAGAGAATCTAGCTTAGCATTTGTTAATAATAGAATGAGTAAAGCTAAAAAAGAAATAGCGCATTGGAATGAGTATGATTATGCAGTGGTTAATAAAGACCTAAAACAATGCTTAAAGGAAATTAAAAAAATTTTAGAAATACAAAAGTACAAATCATCTACTAAAAATATTTTAAAATTTTAATCTTTTAACAGTTTTGTCAATTGGTAAAAATTTTCTTTACTTATATTTTCTGCTCTCAAGTCAAAATACTGATCTAGATTATTTTCTTCAATAATTCTTTCATCAAATAATTGCTTGATTTTATTTTTTAGTTTTTTTCTTCTATTGGCAAACAGGGTTTTAGATAGGAGCTCAAGTTTATGAATATTTTTATCATTTATAATAGTTTTTTTTAAAGGAACAAATTTAATCATAACAGAATCGACTTTTGGAACAGGAAAAAAGTCATTTTTATTTATGTCTAAAATTTTTGAACACTGAAAGAAGGCAGATACAATCAGAGATATTCGTCCATATTTTTTTGAATTTTCTTCTGAAAGAATTCTTTCCCCAACTTCCTTTTGAAACATTAGGATCATTTGGTCAAACCATGGGTTGGTTATGTGTTGATTGATCCATTTAAGAAGTAGTTTTAGAGAAATGTTATAGGGAAGGTTGGAGATTACAGTGACATTTTTTGAAAACACGGATGTTTCATCGAATTGTAATGCATCTTCATTCATTATCGAATGCTCTTTTTTAACAAAAACACCATCCAATTTTTGAATTAAGCCCTTATCAATTTCAACTGCTAGATATTTTTTCGGGTTAATTTTAACAATTTCTCTACTTAAAGCTCCATCGCCAGGACCAACTTCATAGACTATAGAATCTGTAGTGATGTTTGCAGATGTTATAATTTGATCAATAATAGTTTGGTTATTTAAAAAATTTTGACCAAATTTTTTTTTCATATTTTTTTATAGTGCTTTTCAAAGAACTTTAAAGCAGCAATAAAACTTTCAGGGTTAGCTAGATTTTTATTCTTCAAGTTACTAGCAGTTCCATGGTCAGGTGAAATTCTTAAAAAAGGAAGGCCTAAAGTTATGTTTATTGCATCATATTTATGGATGTATTTAAACGTAGGAAGAACTTGATCATGGTAATGACCCACCAAACAATCAATATTTTTTTTATCAATTTCATTAAATGCAACATCCGGAACTAAAGGGCCAATTACCCTTATTTTTTTTTTAATTAATTTTTTAATAGCCGGGTTAATAACACTACTCTCTTCTGTTTTTTTTTCAAAATCCATTCCGCTATGAGGGTTCAGGCCCATTATTCCAATAATCGGTTTCTTGACTCCAAGGGTACTTTTGTAAAAATTATTTATATTAGTAATGTTGGTAATAATTTTTTTTTGGTTTAAATTTTTAGATACATCTTTAATCCTAATGTGCGTTGTGTTGGGACACACAGAAAAATTCTGATTATACAAAAGCATTGTTTCTTTGCCTTTTCTATTAAACGCATCTGCAATACATTCTGTAAATCCGGGGTGATTGCCTGGCAAAAAACGTTTATTGAGCGGTAAGTTAATTAACCCATGTGCTTTTTTATTTCTGAGTAAATTAAAAGCAAGATCAAAGCATTTTTTTAAATAAATTTTTGTATTTGCACCTCTTTTAATATCCAAGAAATTCATTAACTTGTTTTTCTTTTTAATATTTTGATCAATATCTCTTTGATCGCCAATAAATAAATATCTATTATTGAGTTTTTTTTTTAAAAATTTTTGAGATTTTTTTATAATTTCGTAATTAATACTAAATGGATCTGAAGTTAAAATAAGAATAGTTTTTTTCATTTTATTATTTTAATTAACAATTCCCTTTTTGCCTGCTCAAGATGAGCTCTTGAGTAGAAATTGAATTTTTTATTTTTTTCTTGAGCAATTAACTTTTCTTTTTCTTTAATAGTTTCAGGATTGTTTGGATCTACATATCCCAATGCAATTAATTTTTGCTGAATTTCGTTTGTGTTTATATTTAGTTTCCAGCTATACTTGCTTGAAATCAATACATTCCAAGCATATTCTATTTGAGACCTTTTTTTTATTTTATTATAAATTTTTGCAGATTTAATTCCATTGTCACTTAGTTTTTTTTTTAAATTGTTGAATGCTTGGTTTTTAACTTGCTGCTTAATTTCAATTTTATTAATTGTAAGCTCCACTTCTTTAATTGCCAGCTCTAGCAGGTTTTGAAAAGCAGATTGCTGGAGTATTTTTTTATCAATTTCTTTAAAATTATTCAAAACTTTAATGATTAGAATCTCATTTTGCAAATCTTTGTTCGTAATAGAGATATTGTTTACGGTTGCTAGTATTATTATTTTTTCACTTGAATTTACCAAAGTGGAGAAAAATATTATAAAAATAAATAATATTTTTTTCATTGGTTTGGTATTAATTTAAGAAACTAGATAAGTCAGGTGCAACAGGTGATCCAAATGGCTTCAACACAATAGAAAATGTTAAATTGTTGCTAGGCTTAAGCTCTTCGTCTTGATAAAATATTTTAGATAAGGTTAGGCCAATTTTTAAACAATCACTTTCATAATTTGTTTCAATAAAATTTCTTTCTGTAAAATCTTCTTCTAAGTTTTTTCTTAATCCCATTGCAAAGCTTAGATTATCTTTAAATTCTCTTTGGTACTTTGTTTCGACATAATGATTTTTACCTATTTTATTTTCTTCATAATAATTAATTGATAAGTTGTTATTATCGTTACCAAGCGAAGTGTTAATCTCATTTTTTAAAAAAGCATTAAAATTTTTGTTCAATATGTAATTGTAGTTAATATCAAATTGACTGTTATTAAATTTCTCACTGCTTACTTTAAACGAACTATTTCCAACATAATCCGACCTTTTTTCTTGAAGAGAGGAATTTTTTGGCATTTCTTTTAGTCTACTTTTTTTTAAAATTTGACCCATTGAAAATCCCGCATCTAGATACACTTCATTTTTTAAATTCTTTTTATTTATGTTATATTCAGCCCCATATCCAACACTTGCACCGGTTTCAATATTTGTTGCGCTATTGGTTCTGTCCATTGAAAAAACATCTTGATAACTTAATATTTTATTTTGATCAGCAGCATTCTCCATGGATCCAGTAGTATATTTTGAAAATATGATGGGGCTTATAGATTGTTCAGTTTTGTCGTTATATTTTACTAAAGGGTAACTATTCTCAACCGCTAGAGTTAAGTAGACATCGTTATTCAAGTTTTCTTTAGCACTCTCAACATTGTCGTTATAGGTATTTATATTTTTAATAGATGTCTTGAAAGTACTGCCCATCCCCTGAATTAACCTTGTCTTTTTTAAATCACTGCTAGTAGCAATTTTATTAATTTGTTGTGATTGGTTGATATTTTTACCCAAATTCTTTGCTGAAAAATCATTACTAAGGTTAACAGATTGATTAAATTTTCTAAAAAAATTATTGAAAGTTATGGATGGCAGCGTGTACTGATATTTTTCATTATGGCTTTCTTCATTTAGATTTTCATAAACATAAGCTTCTAGAGTTAATTGTTTGCTATCCTCGTAGGAACGTAAAATTATATCATTTTGCAAAGCTGAAATATCTTGCTTGATATTGAGAGTATTTATTTGATGAACTTTTAAATAATTTTTTTGAGAAATTTTCTGAATATTCATTTCCAGATCATTGGAAGCAAAAAGGAGATCATCGTAGCTACCTAGAAAGTTAAAGAAAAAATGGTTTCTGGATCCTGCTGTTCTTTGAATTGAAGACCCATCATCACTTTTTTTATTTAACTTTTTATAACCCTTGGAATAACTCGTATCCACATAGAGCTCACTATTTTTATTTTTTTGTCTATACTCTCCTAAAAAAACAGGATTTTCTTCCGTGTAATAAACTGGAGTAAAAGTAAAGTCTTTGCTATCACCAATCTCTAGAAAATAAGGTGTTTTGAATGATCTTCCCAAATTTGTAAAATTTTTAATGGAAGGGGGCAAAAAACCACTTTTTCTTTTAACGCTTGGATCCGGGTGCGAAAAGTAAGGAGTGTAAAATACTGGAACATTTCTAATATTGACGAGAACATTTTTGTGGTAAAGCATTTTTTTGTTCTTATCGTGAGTTGTTTTAGAGGATGTAACGCTCCAGTCAGGACATTTTTCCAATATACTAGCACTCAAACCTTTATCACTTTCGCACGACGTGTAGGCGTTTCTTTTTTTACCTGATTTGTCTTGGTTAATAATTAAAGTTCCTTTCTTTCCATCAATTTCAGCAGAGGCTCCTTCTAGTGAACTTTTGTCAGCCATTTGACCTAAAAATTTTTCCCCAGAACCTTTTTGTAAGTCTTCGTAGTATTCAAAAAAAGAAAATTTAAAGTGGTCACCTGCATTATTGAAATAATTAACATTACCACTGGCTACTATTTTTTTTAATTTTAAATCATAAAAAAATTCATTAGCTTCCAATTTATTTCCTTTGCCATCAAGATAAATAGATTGTTCAGAAGTCAAAATAGTAAATTCTTTTTTATTGTATGTGATTTTATCGGAGTAGATTTCTTTACCTAGCTGATCTTTTGCATAAGCATTCCCAGATGCAATTATTAAATTTTTATCATCTTCATAAGTAATTTTTTTACCTTGAATTTCATAAAGTGAATCTTCTCCATAGACAGGAAAAAAATTCATTAGAAATGAAAAGAAAATTATAAAAAATAATGAAATTGTTTTAGCGTTCATTGATCCTAATTAGATTTATAGTGCTAAGAATAATTATTAACCCCACGGGCGACCACACTGAAGTTGCCAAGGGTAATTTATTGCTTAAACCTATAGATATAGATAAATCATTTAAAAAATATATGCAAACACCGAGAATAGTTCCATAAAACAAATACATAAAGGTGTTATACTGTTTATTGCGACCCATTGTAAATGTGGTAGATACAAGAATCATTGCTAGTAAATAAAAAGGTAATGATAGGTATTTATGAAACTTTACCTTCAATTCTTCAGCAGAATAACCTCTAGAATTTAGTGTTTTGATAGTTTTTAACATTGCCCAAAAAGAAACTGTATTAACATCAGTAAAATAATTTTTTAAATTATTAATATCAATCGATGAATCAAAACTTATCTTTAATGGGGAGGTGTTATGATTAATTGTGTCAGGTTGCAAAGATTCTTTCTCTTGCGTAATTTGAGCTTTAATCATTGACCATTTTTTTTGATTAATAATAATCTTTTCACTGTCATATCTTCTAATAAAGTTAAAGCCTCGATCTAAGTTGTAGATTGTAACATTGTTTAATATCTTAAAATTATTATTTTCAATCTTGTCAGCACGAATAATATTGTATCCACTGGATGTGTTTTCCATAAACCAAAGGCCCATTTTATTCATAACAATCAAATTGTCATTGGAGGAATATATGCGCTTTTCCTGTTCATAAAAATTTAAACTAGCTGACGAAATGGGGGTTAAAAAAAGAATTATAAGTAGCCCACATATAAATGAAATTATAGAAGGTATGAGAATAGGTAGAGTTTTAGAAATTCCTGATAGCAGTACAGTGTTCACCTCATTATTTTTTTGAATCTTTACAAAAAACAATATTCCAGAAAATAAAAAAATAAATATAGAAAGTTCAATAATGGTAGTAGGTGTTTTTGCAAGCGTAAGGACGGTCGCCATCCAAATAATATTTTCTAATTTTTTATCTTTTAAATAAACAAGTTCGCCAACTGAGTTAATCAAAAGAGATAAAGATAAAAAAACTAAAAAAACTAACAGCAAGGAGAATATAAATTCTTTAGAAAAATAGTGAATGAGTTTTGATGGGTAAAAAGTATTCATTTAGCTAAAGGTTCGTTTTCAATAAATTTATGTAAGAAAAAATATATTGCAATTCCCACGCACATTGGAAATGAGTATAAAAAATATTGAAAGAAAATACTAGAAGCGCTCAGATTGAGTAGTATTTCAAAAAAAATAATAAAGATAACAGTCAGGGAAAATATTAAAAATCTTAATTTAATCAAATTAAATTTTTCATTATTTCCATATAAAATAAAACAGCACAACAATGCAATAATTGGAATAAACAATGGCTTGAATATTCTTTTATGTATTTCAAAGATGGTGTTATTTTTTTTCCCTCTATTGTTTTTAAGTTCATTAAATAACCACAAAAGACTTCTTTCTTGAAGCTTTGGATAGGTGGTTAGATCGCTTTTGTATTTGGTAAAATCGTATAAAGTTTTTTCAAATTTAATTATTTGAACTTTATTATCTTTGTTTTTTTCATGAATAAAACCGTCAATTAATTGTAAGTAATTTTTATTATCTACATTTAAAACTTTTCCTTGCTTGGCTATGATTGTTTTATTGTTTTCAAATAAATAAACCTTTTCTAAGTTACCTCGATTATCATTTTCGCCGACATATACAGTTAAATTGTTAAAAGGAGAGTTAAAGTTGTTTTTTTTTACTAACGCATTGACAAACGTAAATTCTGAATTTGCCAATATGTTCCTTGAAATTAAGCCAGTCATTGGCGCCAAATAAATGTATAGGAAAAAGGCTATAAACGTAGGCACCAATGAGATTTTAAGAATAGTCCAAATTATTTTTTTTTTGCTTATTCCAGAAAGCCAATAAATTTCCATTTCTTTATTATTTTGAAATTTAATGATGGATATAAAAAGACTAATTAAAAAACTTATCAGCATCATTTGAGAAACAATCTTAGGAAGTTGATAAAGAATGTATGGCACGTACACGCTCATAGATAGTCCCATGTCTGTAATAAGATATAAAAACCTAGCCGATTGAGTGATCCAAATTAAGAAAGATAAAGTTGCCAAAACAAAAGCATAGGATCTTAAAATTTCGGCAATAAAATAGTTGTTCAGCTTGTTTTTAAACATAAAATATGTAATTAGTAATTCTTTTTTAACTATTACATATGTTTAATATCTCATACAATTTAAATAAAAAGTCTCCAGCATCTGTAATTTTTGCTGATAAAAATCTTAAATTTTCTAATTATTTAAACTATTTTAGCAAGAATCAGTTAGATCAAATTATTCAATTAAAAGAAACTTTTGCAAAAGACGGTCATGCCACAGGTGATCTTTGGGAGAAGGGCAAAAAACATAAAATTATCATATTTAAAATCAAAGAAAAAACTAATGATTATGATGCTCAAAAAATTGGTGGGTTGGCATATTCAGCTCTAGCAAGCTTTAAAGAAGCGAATATATTTTTTGAAGGATGTTTACTTGTAGAAAAACAATTAAGTTTTTTTTCTTCTAACTTCTTTTTAGGTTTTTATTCCAAAAGCTACTCATTTAAAAATTATAAATTAAAAAAAGATAGTGAAAAAAAATTATTAAAATCGCTTTCGGTAGTTACCAAGAAAAAAGATCAAATCATAAAATCTATTAAGTATGCAAAAAGTGTGTATGACGGTATTGAAGAAACTAGAAATTTAGTAACCTTGCCAGCAAACATTTTAAATCCTAAAAAATTTGTAGATGAAATTAATAAACTAAAAAAAACAGGTTTATCCATTGAGATTCTAGATGAAAAAAAAATGAAGTCTTTAGGCATGAATGCTCTTTTGGGAGTTGGCCAGGGTAGTACTAACAGTTCTTACTTAGCAATCATGAGATGGAATGGAAATAAGTCATCAAAAGAAAAACCAGTTGCATTTGTTGGAAAAGGTGTTTGTTTTGACACCGGTGGAATTTCTTTAAAGCCTGCAAGATTCATGGAAGACATGAAGTATGACATGGGTGGAGCTGGAACAGTTACCGGTTTAATGAAAACGTTAGCGCTTAGAAAAGCCAAAGTTAATGTGGTTGGTGTAGTAGGGTTGGTTGAAAATATGGTGGATGGAAACGCACAGAGACCAGGCGATGTAGTGATCAGTTATGCAGGTCAATCTATAGAAGTTTTAAACACAGATGCGGAAGGCCGATTAGTCTTAGCGGATGCTATCGCTTATACAGAAGACAGATTTAAACCAAAATTTATTATCAATCTTGCAACTTTGACAGGAGCTATAGTCGTAGCTTTAGGAAATGAATATGCAGGATTATTTTCAAATAACGACAAACTAGCACAACAAATTCACGACACAGGAATGAAAGACAATGAAAAAGCGTGGAGATTTCCACTTCATGAAAATTTTGATCGTTTGATGGATTCTAAAATTGCAGATCTGCAAAATATTAATTATTCGGGAGGTGCTGGATCTATAACTGCAGCTCAATTTTTACAAAGGTTTATCAGACATAAGACACCATGGGCTCACTTAGATATTGCGGGCATGGCATGGATTAAAAAAGATACAGAAATTACCCCAGAGGGCGCAACAGGTTATGGAGTAAAATTACTAAACAGACTAATCAAGGAGCATTACGAAAAATAATATGGAACAAACGTTATCACTCATTAAGCCAGACGCAGTAGAGAGAAATTTAATTGGAAAAATTGTAACTGTTTTTGAAGAAAACAATTTAACTATTAAAGAAATAAAAAAAATTCATGTAACTCTAGAATTTGCTCAAAAATTTTATGAAATGCATTCGGAAAGACCTTTCTTTAAAGACTTGTGTAGCTACATTAGTTCTGGACCTTTGGTGGCTATTGTTTTAGAGGGAGACAATGCTATTCAAAAAAACAGAGACTTAATGGGAGCTACCAACCCAAGTGAAGCTCAAGAAGGAACTATCAGAAAAATGTTTGCAATATCAATTGATAAAAATTCTGTACACGGATCTGATTCTTCTGAGAGTTCTAAAAGAGAAATAGATCTTTTTTTCAAACAGTAATTAGCAAATCTTATTAAGAGCGATAGGGTAAATTTGGTGTTCCACTTTTAATACTTTTTTAGAAAGTGTTGCTACCGTATCTTTCTTAAGTATCTTAACTTTTTTTTGTAAAATTATTGTTCCAGCGTCTAGTTTAGACGTTACATGGTGAACTGTGCATCCTGCATATACATCTTTATTTTCTATAGCTCTAGCATGAGTGTTTAAGCCTTTATATTTGGGTAGAAGTGAAGGGTGTATGTTAACAATTGGTATTTTGCATTTTTGCACAAATGTTTTAGATAAAATTCTCATAAAACCAGCCAAGCATATAACCTCAATATTTTCTCTATTGATTAAGGATAAGCTCTTTTGTTCAAATTCACTCATTGTTTTATCAATGGAATAAGACTTAATTTTTTTGGACTTAGAAAACAAAACGCCCTTGGCATCTTTTTTATTTGAAATAACCAAATGGATCGTAAATTTAGATGGTTTAGTTTTTGAAAATTTGTAAAGATTTTTTAAATTAGAACCTCTGCCTGATAAGAAAACAGCAATTCTCTTTTTAAAATTTGAGATTGCCATCAAAGATCATGTTGGAGGAAGAGGGACCAGTGACAGTTCCAATTACATAAGGCTTATAGGGAGATTTAAATACTTTGGTAATTTTTGCTATATTGTTAGTTTTAGCAAATACGACAAATCCAACACCGCAATTAAAAGTCTTTAACATCTCACCTTGATCTACTCCTTGTTTGCTAATCCAGGAAAAGATTTTTTTCACTTTAACTTTGGCAAGATCTATTTTGGCCGAAACATTTTTTGGTAATACTCTAGGAATATTTTCTGTTAATCCACCACCGGTAATATTGCAAGCTCCATGAATTAAATTTTGCTCAAATAGTTTTTGAATTTCTTTAGTATAAATTTTAGTAGGGGTTAGAAGATCTTGATATAGTTTTTTATTTTTTGCAGAGTAAGATATTTTTTTTTCTTTTAAAATTTTTCTAACTAATGAAAATCCATTCGAGTGGACACCAGAAGAGGGGATGGCAAGAATAGTGTCTCCCTTTTTAATTTGTTGGCTGTTTAAAATTCTTTTTTTATCTGTGACACCCACAGAAAATCCAGCTAAATCAAAACCATCTTTAGAATAGATCCCGGGCATTTCTGCAGTCTCACCACCTGCTAAGTAGCATTTAGAAATTTCACATCCCCTAGCAATACCTTTTAAAATCGATTTGTATTTAGAGGGAACCACTTTACCAATAGCGATATAGTCTAGAAAAAATAAAGGTTTGGCTCCTTGAACGATCAAGTCATTGACGCACATAGCCACCAGGTCAATTCCAATCGTGTCATATTTTTTAGTGATATTAGCCAATTCCAATTTTGTCCCAACACCATCGGTAGCCGATACCAATACGGGGTTTTTTATTTTGTACTGGGAAAGATCAAATAAAGAGCCAAAACCACCTATATTTTTAAATGATTTAATAGTGCTACCTTTGATCTTTGTTTTGTTTGATAAATTTGAGATATATTTTACAAGTCTACTAGTAGTGTTGATATCAACGCCACTTGTTTTGTAAGTAAATTTTTTTTTTGACATAATAAATATGACTAAATTTTATTTTATTAAAAGCTTCGCTAAAAGCATCAAAATTATTTTGTTGTTGTTATCTTTTTTGTTCACTGCAACTTACAGTTATAGCGATGCTTATAGAGTTGAAAATGTAATTATTCAAGAAAGCTTTCAAAATACAAAAAATTTTAGACAAAATTTAATAAATAAGGGAATTATTAGTTCCTTTCAAATCCTCTCCAAAAGAATTTTATTAGAATCTCAATTTTGGAAAATCAAGAATATCGACTCAAAATTAGCCAAAGAAATGACCAGAACAGTTAGCCTGCAAGGAGAACGAAAAATAGATAACAATTATGAAATTAATTTGTCAGTTGTTTATGACCAAAACAAAGTTAAGAATTTTTTTAATTCAAGAAATATCGCTTATACAGAAACGGTCAGTCAGCCGATTATGTTATTTCCCATTATTAAAGAGAATGACACGATCACTATTTGGGAGAATAATTTTTTTTCAGCAAATTGGGATAAATCCAAATATCCTAATTACTTTGTTTCTTTTTTGGTTCCTGAAGGAGATATTTTTGATCAAAAAAACCTAGTATTAAACAATACTAGCATTAGAGACATAGATGAAAGATTGATACTTCAAAAATACAATTTAACCAATTCACTAGTAGTACTAATAGATTTGGACACCCAAAAAAGTAACGTACAATATAAGCTTAATTTGTCTGGCGTCACTTACTATAAAAAATTCAGCAAAGAGTTTAAAAGCGATGACGCTAAAGAATCTCAATTATTAGAACTAGTAGATGAAATCAAATATTCGGTAGAGAATTTATGGAAAAGTAAAAATACCGCTTTTTCAGATAGCGAACTATCGTTAGAATTTACTGCTCCACTTAAAAGCTTGAAGCAATTGAACAAGCTAAGAAATGAATTGTTAGCAAATGCATCTATTAAAAAGCTTAACACCTTAGAAATCTCATCCAAAGTTCTGAAAGGAAGAATATATTACACAGGCAGTCTTAAGAATCTCCAAGAAGGACTGGAAGACCAAAGTATTTTTTTAAAAGAAAATTTTAACTCATGGGTCATTAGTTACAATGAGTGAGCAACAAATTTTTAATCTAAGCACGGAGGAATATTTCTTCGAAGAAGATTTTTGCATTTCACAAAGCAATCAAGATGTTTGTAATTATCTTAGAAAATGGCCCAATTGGGATGACAACATTATCAATATTTTTGGACCTAAAAAATCAGGAAAAACTTTTTTATTAACTGTATTTGAGAGAAAAAATTCTTTTCTTAGAATTTCAGCAAATACATTAAATAAAGAAACTGTCTCTTCTGCTTTATCTCAAGAGCGTCTAATTATTGAAGACGTTGAAGAGAATATAGATGAAGAGCTTCTTTTTTTGTTGTTTAATGAATTTAAAAATAACAACAAATATTTAATATTTTCCTCCGCCCAAGACACCTCTCGCATTTCTTTTCAATTACAGGATCTCTCCTCTCGTTTTAAATCAATATTAAACTTAGAAATTTCCAACCCTTCAGATACGCTTCTTGGCTCTGTGTTAATGAAACAACTTTCAGAAAAGCAAATTACCATCAAGAAAGAACTGATTACGCATACCATCAAAAGAATAGAACGATCGTATGATTCCGTAAATAAATTTGCTGCTATGATTGATGAAGAAAGTTTAAAGAATAAAAAAAAAATTGACCTAAAATTAATTAATTTGGTTTTGTCTAAAATTTAAAAAGCTAGCGTATTTTTCTTAATTTTAATTTTTAGATTTTTTTTGACTAGCTGGTCAGTAATTTTATAAAATATTTTTTCTCTCCATTTGCTATTTTTTTTAAGACCATCTTCCAGATAAGCAATGGTGTCATTTTTATTAGATATTAATTGTTCTGAGATATTTTTATTCTTAGAGACTTCAGATCGGATGATATTAATCAGCTTGATAATATTGTCATTAGTAATTTTGTTATTATTTTTCTGTACTTTAATTTTTTTAAATTTGTTTATGAACATTTTCTTTTCTTGAAAAGTTAAATTCTTATTTTCTTTAATGTCCTTGTACTCTTTATTTTTTATGATCGTTAAAATGCCTGAGTCTGGGAAAATCCAATTTTTGGGTAGATTTTTTTTCTGTGCTAACTGCTCTCTGGTATGCAGCAAGCTTTGAAAGCTTTTATTATTGATTGTCTTACTGTTCATTTTTTTTCTTATTAGACTGCTAGTGATGGTGTCGCTTGATTGATCGATGATAGACATTTCTTCCTTAAAATAGGAAAAGTTTTTATTTTTTTTTAATTCTTTTAAAAAGAAAGCGTACAGCGGTTTTAAATATTTCACATCATTTTTTAAATATTCGATAGTTTTTTTATTGACCGGTCTTTTTAACCAATCACTATTTTGTAGTTGCTTATCCAAGCTTACTTTACAAATTTTTAATACGGCATTGGCATAAGATATGGGCTGCTCAAACCCACAAAATTGGGCTGCTGTTTGTGTGTCAAATAAAGAGTTTAGGGGTAGTTGGAGGTGTTTAAAAATTTCCAAATCTTGCTGAGACCCATGCAATACCTTGGTAATTTTTTTATTATTTAACACTTTCGATAAAGCTTCTACCTTGATGCCTGTGAGGCAGTCGATTAACCAAAACTTAGTTCCATCATAGATACTTATGAATGACAATTCTGAATAGTAGGTATTACGCCTGTCAAACTCGGTATCTATAAACAAAACTTTCTTCCTAGATGCTAGTTTGCAAAATTTTTCAAGATCTTGGTTGGATTGAATGATCATTAACTTTTAATTGATTGTTTTTTTTAATTATTAAATGTATTTATTTTTTGGAGATACATAGTGAATATTTATAGAACACACAATTGTAATGAAGTAAGAGCGTCGAATAGTGACGAAAAGGTTACTTTATCAGGCTGGATTCATAAAAAACGAGATCATGGAAATCTAGTATTTATAGACTTGAGAGATAATTACGGCATGACTCAATGTGTAGTTCAAAAGGACAGCTCTCATTTTGAAGAGATAGAAAAATTAAAATTAGAAACCGTTATTAAGATCACTGGCTCTTGTATTAAACGAGCAGCAGATGCGATCAATGCAGAGCTGGATACTGGAGAGATGGAAGTAGTAGTTGATTCTATGGAAGTGTTAGGAACTTGTGGTGAACTTCCAATGCCTGTGTTTAGTGATCAAGAATATTCAGAAGATATAAGATTAAAATATCGTTTCTTAGATCTTAGAAGAAAAAAAATACATCAAAATATTATCCTTAGATCTAAAGTGATCTCTTTCATTAGAGATAAAATGAGCCAGCTTGGATTTTTAGAATTTCAAACACCGATTTTAACAGCCTCTAGTCCAGAAGGAGCGAGAGATTTTTTAGTTCCTAGCAGATTAAACCCAGGTAAATTTTACGCCTTACCGCAGGCACCACAACAATTTAAGCAATTAATCATGGTGGCGGGATTTGATAAATATTTTCAAATAGCTCCCTGTTTTAGAGATGAGGATGCTAGAGCGGACAGAAGTCCGGGCGAATTTTACCAATTAGATATTGAAATGTCTTTTGTGGAGCAGGAAGATATCTTTACTATTTTAGAAAAACTAATGAACGACGTGTTTTCACAATTTTCAAAGAAAAAAGTTATCTCCAAAGTGTTTCCTAGAATTAGCTATGACGATGCATTGTTAAAGTACGGAACCGATAAGCCAGATCTTAGAAATCCATTAATGATTTATGACACCACCGATCTATTTCTTAGCGAGGAAGTTAAATTTGAAATCTTTAAAAAGCTAATCAAACAAGGCTCTTTAGTCAGAGCTATCAAAACGACTAAAACATCCGAACAACCAAGAAGTTTTTTTGATGGAATTGATAAGTGGGCCAAAGAGCAGGGTGCATCCGGTTTGGCTTATCTTACTATTGAAAATAATAACAATGTTCTTTCTGGTAAAGGACCTATCGGAAAATTGTTTTCTGAAACAGCTATTAAAGAATTGATGAAACTTTGTGAAGCAGAAGTGGGAGACAGTATCTTTTTTGCTTGTGGAAAAAAATCAGAGGTAGAAAAATTATCAGCTTTAGCAAGAGATAAAATTGCCAATGAGTTAAAACTAATAGATGAAAATACTTTTGCCTTTTGTTGGATTGTGGATTACCCGATGTTTGAACAAGATCCTGTTACTAGTAAAATTGATTTCAGTCATAATCCTTTTTCTATGCCACAAGGAAAGACGGAAAATATTGATTTTGACAATCCTTTAAATATTAAAGCGTATCAATATGACATTGTTTGTAATGGTATCGAGTTATCCTCAGGTGCAATTCGAAATCACAAACCAGAACTGATGTATAAGTTGTTTGGTATTGCTGGATATTCAAAAGATCAAGTAGATGATAAATTTAGCGGTATGATTAACGCTTTATCGTATGGTGCTCCACCCCATGGAGGGATTGCGCCGGGATTAGATAGAATTGTTATGTTACTTGCGGATGAGAAAAATATTAGAGAAGTAACTATGTTTCCTATGAACCAAGGAGCTCAAGACTTAATGATGAATGCTCCTAGTGACGTAACTGATCAGCAATTGAAAGAGTTGAATTTAAAAAAGATTAAATAGCGTTTTTACTTTTAATATTAAGTCTAACGTTACTAAGATCTACTAGCTTTTCTTTATATTGGCTTCTGACAAACCCCTTACTAGTGATATTTTTTAATACATCTAAAAACTTATTCTGTTCTGCATTTTCTTCTTCCGTACCCACATCTGCTTTTTTAATAGAGGGTGTATGTGCTAGATCTTCTCTATTTAGATAAGAGATCGCCAATTCTCTAAAGATATAATCTAAAATAGAAGTCGCACTTAATATTCTGTCGTTTCCAGCAATTTTTCCAGAAGGTTCAAATTTAGTATCGATAAATGCATCTACGTATTCTTCTAGTGGAACTCCGTATTGCAAGCCCAACGATATGGCTATCGCGAAGTTGTTCATTAGTGATTTCACTAATTCACCTTCTTTATTGGTATCAATAAAAATCTCTCCTACTTTACCGTCGTCATACTCCCCAATATGTAAATAAACTTTATGACCACCAATTTCAGATTTTTGAATGTAGCCTTTTCTTCGGTCAGGCATTTTCTTTCTGCCATTGAAAAATTTACCATCTTTTACAGATGTATCTCCTTTAATTGGTGCAGGCTCTGATTGAGCTGCTGAATGTATTAAATCTTTGATGATCTCTTGTTTTTCAGCAGGGGTAGAAGTGTCTGAAGATAGTCCCTTTTTAATATCGCTTAAAGCTTTGGTTTTTCTTTTATTAAATTTGATGTCAATTAAATCAAACTTCCCATCTTTTCTATTTTCTAGATCTTTTAAGCTTTGGTTGGTTACTTCCTCTAGTTGGTGGGTAATTTTAAATAAACAAGTGTAGAAACTCTCTGCTAAGTATTTGCTCATATTTTATAAATTAGAATCAATTTGAATTTACAATGTTTGTATTTTAGATTGTGTGGTAAGTCTATTTAAATTAAAACAACTTAAGCTTGTATATGTTAATAAATTTTTTAAAATCAATTTTCACTTGGTGGAATACTCAAACCGTTGGAACATTTTTGTTTACACTTTTTTCTGGAAAGTTAGTCGGAGTAGATCAGTTTGGAAATAGGTATCACCAAAACAAAGATGATTCTAAACGATGGGTTATTTATAATGGCGATGTTGATTCGTCTAGGATACCTCCCGAGTGGCATTTATGGATTCACAAAACTTCACTATCCACTCCTGATCAAATTAAATTTGAGAATCACGATTGGATTAAAGAACATCAACGTAATTACACTGGCTCAAAATTAGCCTATAGCCCATCTAAATCCAAAAAAGAAAAAAAAGATTCTTATAAAAAATGGCAACCAGAATCTTAGCCTACTTCTTTCTTTTTATTTTTCTATCTCCTATCTATGCACTTGGTCAGGATCTAAAAGACGTAACAATATTAGATAGCAATGCCAATACAGCCAATATTGTCATTCTGGATAAAATTACTTCCAAAAAAAATACCCATACCATTCAAATCAATAAAAAATATAAATTTTATTCTTTAGAGGTGTTAGTTAAAAGATGTGTCTTGGATAATAGTGATGGTTCTTTAAAAACTTCTGCTTTTGTGCAAATCCAAGATCCTAATATAAAAAATAAAGACCAAGTATATATTTATAATGGATGGATGTTTTCTGGATTCCCATCAATCAATCCTATGGAACATGTCAATTATGATATTTGGATTGAGAGTTGTGTTTAATTAAGAATATCTGATTTCGCTAACCAGTTCGTATCAAATTTAGAGTTCACAAAATCATCATGCTGTAAGATTTTTTTATGAAGGCCAATGGTACTTTCTATTCCAGCTATCACAAATTCATCTAAAGCTCTTTTAGAAATAGCTATTGATTCTTCTCGGTTATTTCCATGGCAAATTAATTTTGCAATTAAGCTATCGTAATAGGGCTGAACTTTCCCGCCTTGAAAAATACATCCATCTACTCTAGTTCCTAGACCAGAGGGCTGGTGATAGGTGGTAACCGTACCCGCACTAGGTTGAAAGTTTTTTTGATAATCCTCTGCATTAATCCTGCATTCGATAGCATGACCTGAAAATGTAATATCTTCTTGTCTTAAACTTAGTTTTCCGGTGGAGGCAATTTCTATCTGTCTTTTAACAATATCTATGCCAGTTACCGCTTCGGTAACAGGATGCTCTACTTGCAATCTAGTGTTCATTTCTAAGAAAAAGAACTCTCCATCTTCATAAATAAACTCTAAAGTACCTGCACCTTCATATCCAAGTTTGGAAATACTTTGGACACAGGTATTTAATAAATCTTCTCTTTGTTTGGCTGTAATGACAGGACTAGGGGACTCTTCGATTACTTTTTGGTGTCTTCTTTGAATAGTACAGTCCCTTTCCCCAAGATGCACCGTATTATCTTTTCCATCTGAAAGTATTTGAACTTCAATGTGTCTTGGGTTTTTGAAATATTTTTCAATAAACACTTCATCATTATTAAAAAACTTTTTGGCTTCATTTTTAGCCATTTGTAAATTTTCTAATAATTCAGAATCTTTTTCTACAATCTTCATTCCTTTTCCACCACCACCACCAGCAGCTTTGATCAGAACCGGGTATCCAATCTTATTAGCAATTTCTTTAGCCTCATTAATTTCGGAAACTCCTTTTTCAGAACCTTTAATGACTGGTAATCCTAATTCTTTAGCAATTTTTTTAGCTTGGATCTTATCACCCATCTTATTGATTAATGCAGAGCTGGGTCCAATAAATTTAATTTTATGATCTTCTAGAATTTTAACAAAATTATAATTTTCTGATAAAAACCCATAACCAGGGTGAATGGCATCAGCACCAGATAATTCAAAAGCAGAGATGAGGGCTTGTACGTTTAGATAACTGTCTTGTGCTTTATGCGGACCTATACAAATACTTTCATCCGCCATTTGGACATGCATCGATTCATTATCGACATTGGAATGGACAGCAACGGACTTAATTCCTAATTCTTTACACGCACGAATAATTCTAACTGCTATCTCACCACGATTGGCGATTAAAATTTTTTTAATCATGAGTTATTTTATTTTTGCTAGAATTTGATCAAATTCTATTGCTTCACCATCTTTGACACAAAGTTCTTTTAACTCACCATCTGAGGTTGCTTGAATGTGGTTCATGGTTTTCATAGCTTCAATAATTAAAATAGTCGTTCCTTTTTTAATCTTACTTCCCACTGTAACGAATGGTTTTGCACCAGGTTCAGCTGCAAGGTAAGCAGTTCCAACCATAGGACTTTTAATTAAGTGAAGAGAGGGATCTTCTATTGGTTCGTTGGCTGCAGTGGCATCTTTAGGAGCAGCTGCCAATGGTGCAGATGCTACAGCAGTTACTTTTGCTTCTTTTCCAACTTTAATAGAAATGTCTCCATCTTTATAACTAAGACTCGTTAGTTTAAATTCTTCCAAGTACCCAGATAGGGTTTTAATTAAATCTTTATTTATTTTCATCTTTAATAATTCTTTCTATCGCATCAACGGCTAAAATATAACTATTCAATCCAAATCCGCAAATAATTCCATTGACCGATTTACTAATCATAGATTTGTGGCGAAATTCTTCTCTAGCAAACACATTGGAGATATGAACTTCAATTTTAGGAATGTTCAGCGTATTTAAAGCATCCAATATAGCAACGGAAGTATGAGTAAACGCAGCAGCATTAATTATTAAGCCATCAGCAGTTTCTGATATTTCTTGAATTTTTCCAACCAACTCTCCTTCAATGTTCGATTGATAAAAATCTGCAGTTATTTTTTTTGGCTGACAGTGGTTATCCACTTCTTTTTTAATTTCGTCTAAAGTCAAATGTCCATAAATATCAGGCTCTCTTTTGCCTAATAAATTTAGATTTGGACCGTTGATAATTTGTATTTTTAAGGTCATATAGCTTGAAGATTAATTATAATAAAAACTATGGAAATACAATTAAATGGAAATGCATATCCATTAGACAAAGAATGCAATATTGATGATTTCTTGAGTAAGCTTTCGATTGATAAGACGAAAGTTGCAATTGAACTGAACAAAAGCGTGGTTCCTAAAGACAAATACTCTGTTACTAAATTAGCTCATAAGGATGTTGTGGAAATAGTAACCTTTATTGGAGGCGGTTAAATGTCAGATATTTTTAAAATTGGTGAACGAACTTTTCATTCCCGTTTAATTGTGGGAACGGGAAAATATAAAGATTTACAAGAAACCGCAGATGCAGTGGAAGCATCGGGCGCTGACATTGTGACGGTTGCGGTAAGAAGAGTTAACATCACCGATACGAAAGAACCTTTGTTAATGGATTTTATTGATCCTAAAAAAATTACCTACCTTCCTAATACGGCAGGATGTTTTAATTCTGAAGATGCTTTGAGAACTTTGAGATTAGCCAAAGAAAGCGGAGGATGGAATTTAGTGAAACTAGAAGTTTTGGGAGATGAAAAAACTTTATATCCCAACATGAGAGAAACGTTAGTAGCCGCCGAAGTATTAGTGAAAGAAGGTTTTGAAGTTATGGTGTATTGCTCGGATGATCCTATTGCATGCAAACAGTTAGAAGAAATTGGTGTGGCAGCCATTATGCCTTTAGGCTCTTTAATTGGATCCGGACAAGGTATTCCTAACAAATTAAATATAGAAATTATTAAAAAACAATCCAAGGTTCCCGTTATTGTCGATGCTGGAATTGGCACTGCATCTGATGCTGCGATTGCTATGGAACTAGGTTGTGATGGAGTGTTAGTAAACTCTGCAATAGCCAAAGCTAACAATCCTATTCTGATGGCAACCTCTATGAAAAATGCAGTGATTGCTGGAAGACAATCTTACCTATCAGGCAGAATGGACAAAATTAATATTGCCTCCCCGTCTTCTCCAGTAAAAGGAAAAATTAACTAAAACTATCTTTTTTTCTTTTTAGTAGTTTTTTTGCTCTTTTTTTTTGTTTTAGCTTTAACTTTAGTTTTAGCTTTAACTTTAGTTTTTTTCTTTACAGTTTTTTTTGCAGTTTCAGGCTTATCGCTAGTGAAAAGGTCAGTAAAAAATCCCATGAGTAGTTTTCCTTTATATTAGTTGGTTTATTTGAGGGCATGTATACATGCTTATTCTTCTTTACCTATTTCTTTCTCTTTTATTTTCTTTTAGTTTTATCTATTAGATTTATTAAATAGGGCTCTTTTGCACCTTTCGAGGGTTTTTTTTAAAATGTACTCTCTTAGTAATCAACCAAAAAATATAAAAATGAATAAGAAAGTCGTAATTTTTTTAACGAACCACGCAACTTTAGGCGAGACTAATGAAAAAAACGGAACCTACATCTCTGAGCTAACGCACGCTCTTGATGAAATAATTAAAGCTGGATTTGATTATGATCTCGTTTCTATCAATGGTGGCAAAGCTCCCATTTATGGAGAAGACGCATTAGAAGAGGATGAGGTTTCTAGAACACTATTAGATAATAAAGAGTTCTCTTCTAGATTAAATAATACAATGAAAGTTTCAGACATTAAGGCTAGTGACTATGATGGTGCTTATTACCCAGGAGGCTTTGGGCTACTAACCGATCTTGCAGTGAACGAGGAAGTCGCTGAAATCAGTAGAGATATTTATGAATCAGGAAAACCGGTTGCAGCTGTTTGTCATGGCCCAGCAGGATTTTTACCTATCAAACTTTCCAATGGCAAATCCATCTTAGAAGGAAAGTCTGTTACTTCTTTTACCAGAGAAGAAGAGATTGGTTTTGGAACAATTGATAAAATTCCTTATCTTCTAGAAGAGAGTTTAATGGGTAAGGCCTATAAGTTTTCTAAAGTTCAGCCTTGGCAGGAACATGTCATTGTAGATGGTTTGCTTATCTCTGGTCAAAACCCAGGTTCTGCAGCAGCGGTAGGTAAAGAGATGGTAAAAAAACTCCAAGCTTAATAAAAGCGAGTTAGGCTAATTTATACTGGACGGTTGGAAGCTGAAAAAACTTTTGACCGTGTTGATAAGATGTGAAGACGCCATATTTCTGCCTAGATTCATCTATTAATGTCCGTCGGTTCAAATCTCAATGATGCGAACACTAACAATTAACAAAAGAAAAAAATATGTTTAAAATACTATCTACTCTAGTGATCATGATGACATTATCACTAAACTCTGCCTACGCGGGTGCTCACTCTAAAGGTGATGTATCTAAAGAGCAGTATATTGAGAAAGCTGTTTCAGAAGGACAAGATCCTGTAAAAGCAGAATCTACTTTTGATGGTCTTGATATGAATAAGGATGGTGTATTAAGTTCAGACGAACAAAAATAGTTTAAACTTAGTTTAATTAGCGGGGTTCAAACTCCGCTAGTTAAAATAAACCTCTTACTTTTTTAAATTTACTTCTTCTTTTTTTTATTGTTAGCTTTAGTTTTTTTCTTTACGCTTTTCTTTTCAACAGTAATCACAGGCCCATATTTGTTTTTTTTAAGATCACTGGGTAATGAAAATAATAAAATACTAATTACTAAAGATACAATACCAAACCACTCTAAACCTTCTAATCGTGACACAATACTAGGAACGATGGGTAGTAAGACATACCAGGCACTTTTATTAGAATCGTGAAGTCTTCGAATAGCCACTCCAAGATAGGGAAGTAAACTTCCTAAAGAAAAGGCATACATGATCCACATCAATATTTTGTTCATTTCAAGAAAGAACAGAGAAAAAGTTAAGAGAAAAATAGTTGTGTAATAAAACAGTACAAAGAACCAAAATTCAGATCTAGTCGCTCTGCCTGAAAAGGTAGCATACTTGGCGTAGGTATTTTTGATTATGTTAAAAAATTTCATATTTTGTTTTTTATCTACATTCTGAAGGCAGATAAAGCTTTAAGTTCAATATAATATCTAACATTTGTTTATAGGTAGTTGTAAGGTTAAGATCATAAATGAGAAAATTTATTTTAACCCTGTCAGCTTTGAGCATATTGTTATTATGCTTTATTGTTCTCAACAGTTTTTTAACAACTAAAATTACTATTGCCGCCGGTCCTAAGGGAGGTTTCTTTGATACTTCTGCGCTTTTATTAAAGAAGAGATTAAAAGAAAAGAATATAGATTTAAGGATTATTAATCGAGAAGACACTATTAAGATCATTGATGATGTGAATGACCAAAACTCTGACACGAGTTTGGGATTTGTTGCTCAAGATTTAAAAAAGGTCCAGTATGATAATGTTGAGGCCGTAGGATCATTAATTTTAGAGCCCTTATTTATCTTTTACAAGAAGGGCTTAGATTTAAATTCACTGAATGATTTTAAAGGATTGAAGCTAGGTGTTGGACCTGACAATTCAGGGACACGATTGTTAGCAGAAACTATTTTGCAATTGTATGGAATTAATCAAACCAATGCTTCCTTTGTAAAAGAAACGCATTCTAAGCATCTGGACATGATTCAAAATGGAAATTTGGATGTTGGTTTTTTTTTACTACCCGCTAATAATAATTTTGTTTTTCAGTTAGGTACCAACCCTAACTTACAAATTTTCTCCTTAGATACTTCCAGTGTCATTTCTAGAAAATTTGACTATTTGTATGCCGAAACTGTTAAGGCAGGTGGTTTTGATCTGACCAACTCTTTACCCGAACAAGATATAAGAGTGATTGCTCTTCCGGTTAATTTGATTGCAAAAAAAAATTTAGATCCATTAATTGTGGTTGCCATCAGTTCTATTTTAAAACAAGAATTTAGATCTCCTAATTTAATTTCCGATGCGGCGACGTTTCCAAGTATGGATTACATTAATGACTTACCGATTAATAAGCGTGCTAAAGAAATTATAGATCTGCCTTTTGGATCTTTGCCTTTTTTGTATAAATATTTACCTTTTCAATTAGCTGGTATGATTGATAAATTTGGCATCTATCTCTCTTATATTTTAACCTTAGTAGTGGTCCTTCGTTATACGGGCTTTCCCTACCCATTCCGAGTTTACAAAATGATCATGTATCACACACACTACAAAGTATTATTAGAGCTCCATGCCAAATCCTCCAAAAGTAGGTTATCTAGAAAAGACTTAGAAAATCTAAAAGTATCAGAAAATTATTTTAAAAAAGATTTCAATCCTAATTTTGCCATTACCAAAAAAGAAACAATTGCAGAAAATAATATGGCTTTAAAGCTTGGGAAAAAAATTAGAAAAAACTTAAATGAAAGAAATTAAATTTAAAGGACATAGTGACGAATTGTTATCAGCAAGGTTAGATGCGCCCTCTGGAAAAATTAATAGCTACGCTATTTTTGCTCACTGCTTTACCTGCTCTAAAGATTTGTATGCTGCTGACAAGGTATCACAAAAACTTGCTAAGTATGGAATTGCTGTTTTACGATTTGATTTTACTGGTCTTGGTAAAAGTGAGGGTGAGTTTGGAAACACTAATTTTTCATCTAATGTTGAAGATTTAATAAAAGCGCAAGAATTTTTAAATTCGAATTATCAACCAGCAACTCTCATGGTGGGTCATTCGTTGGGTGGGGCAGCAACTTTAGCTGCTGCGACCAAGCTTAAAGATATAAAAGCCGTTGTTACTATTGGAGCGCCATCTAATGTGTCCAATATTCAAAGACACTTTTCTGATGTGGATACTATTAAAGAAAAAGGTGAAGCGGAAATAAAAATTGCTGGGAGAAAGTTTAATGTCAAAAAACAATTTTTAGATGACATTGATCATACAAAATTACTTGAGATTATTAAAAATTTAAACAAACCAGTGCTCATAATGCATTCACCCATTGATGAGGTTGTGGGAATTGAAAATGCTAAAAATCTCTATGATGCCTTGTCCCACCCAAAGAGCTTTATTAGCTTGGATAAAGCTGATCATTTAATTACTAAAACTAAAGATGCAGATTACATTTCGTCTATTATTGCCGCTTGGTCTAGCAACTATTTAAAATGATTGTTAATGCTGATTTTGCCTTAAAGGCAGTGATGAATACCCAAGATATGAATTGGAAACCATCACCTATTCCTGGAGTGGAGAGAAAATATTTAGATCGTGTTGGCGGAGAAGTTGCTATCGCAAGCACGGTTGTTAAGTATGCTGCTGACTCTTCTTTTACTAGCCATGTTCATGGAGGCGGAGAAGAAATTTTAGTTTTAGACGGAGTATTCTCTGATGAATTTGGTGATTATCCTGCAGGATCCTATCTTAGAAATCCACCAAAGAGTTCGCACACTCCTTTTTCAAAACAAGGCTGCACTTTGTTTGTAAAATTAAGACACTTTCATCCGGAGGATTTGGAAACTGTTCGTATTAATACAAACACTGCTACTTGGCATCCAGGAACGGTTCCCGGTCTATCCGTTATGCCACTTCATGAATTTGATAGCGTTGGTACCGCTTTAGTTAAGTGGGCTCCTGATACAATTTTTAATCCGCACGTTCATCCAGGCGGGGAAGAAATTTTTGTAATCAAAGGAGAATTTCATGATGAGCATGATAGCTACTCAACCGGCACATGGATAAGAAGTCCTCGTTATAGTAAGCACGCCCCATTTACCAAGTCAGAAGGGGCACTGATTTATGTCAAAACAGGTCATCTGGATAATCCCATTCAACAATAAATTTTAATTGGTTATTTTTTAGGAAAGCCTTCCGGCGTATAAAAATTTCTTAATTTTTTTAAAGCAATACAATAGGTGCTTTCTCGAAATGATTTTTTAATTTCTTTTTTGGTATTATAAATTTCCATAAATGCATTTCGCATAGAATCTTCTAAACCAGAAAAGGCCAAATCCTCTTCATCTGCACCGTGCAGAATATTTTTAATAGTAGTGTAGTCTGTTTTGGTATTTGTTTTTTTATCAATCAAATTAATAATTTCTAATATTTTCTGTTCTTGAAATCTTTTTTCTACTCTTCCAAAACGTATATGAGAAATATTTTTGACCCACTCAAAATAGGAGACTACCACTCCGCCTGCATTAACATAGATATCAGGAATTACTGCAATTCCTTTTTCATATAATTTTTGATCAGCCTCAAAAGAAATGGGGCCATTTGCGGCTTCAATAATTAATTTACATTGTATGTTATTCACATTTTTTGTGGTGATGACATTTTCTAATGCGGCAGGTATTAAAATATCACAAGGTAGCTCTAAGATTTCACTAGGATTGTTTTTAAACACTCCCAGTTTTGGATCGTTAATTTTTTTATTGGTTTGGTAAAATTCTTTTAAAGCATTTATATCGATGCCATTTTCGTTAAACAAATAACCATCTCTCTCCCCGATAGCTATAATTTTAGCTTGGTCTCGATTGTATAAATGTTTAGCTAAGTTGCTACCCACATTTCCAAATCCTTGAATAACAATCTTGTTGTCCTTTAGTTCATTTTGCAATCCAGTTTCTTTAATAATATCCGGATGTCTGAATATTTCCCTAATGGCTTCTTCAATACCTCTACCCGTAGCCTCAGTTCTGCCCGCAATACCACCGCTGTGCAAAGGTTTGCCAGTGACACATCCTCTATAATTAATGTCATCTGGTCTGAGAGACTTGTAAGTTTCCATAATCCATTCCATCTCCCTTTCAGATGTGCCAACATCAGGAGCGGGAACGTTTAGTGCTGGAGAAATAAAACCTTTGTTGATTAACTTAGTTGCAAAGGCTTTGGTGATAGTTCTCAACTGGGGCAGGGTGTAATTTTTTGGATTTATCTTCAAACCCCCTTTAGATCCGCCAAAAGGAATGTTAACAATGGCACATTTGTACGTCATTAAAGATGCCAATGCTTCGGTATCGTCCTGATCTACACTTTCAGAATACCTCATTCCACCTTTGCTAGGAAGAATGTGTTCCGAATGAACCGCTCTCCATCCGGTAAAGTTATGAATTGCACCATCCAATTCAACTCCTACATTCACTTTAATCAGAGAGTGAATGGACTTTATATGCTCTAATAAATCATCACTAAAATTTAGTAATTTTGCAGAATTGTCTACATGCAAATTAACATTTTTTTGAAAGCTCATTTTTTATAAATTTTATAATTAATAACCTAACTATATAAGCCTTCCACATAATGTCCTAAGATATTAACGGAGGTAAACAAAGTCCCTTCCGTGAACTAATAGAGTATGTACTTTGGATGCTTAGCCAAATTTGTATTTAAGCTTTTGTTTTATTAAAGTTTAGAGTCGTAATTCTCAGGATTGTAATTTTTGTTATTACGTATCGTCATGACAGCGGAAATACCTATAACTAAAAAAACTGATGAGAAAACTATAACTAAGTTTTTCTTATCAAAGAAATCAAAAAAAGCACCCAATACCGTTAGTATTATTAACAATGCAGACACAGTAATTTGATAACGCACAATATTTTTGTGTTTTTGTTTGATGTCAGTGCTCATTTCTATTTCTGCTCTTAAAAAATCTCGTATGGAAAAGAAATCGGTCAAAATATTATCTTCATTTACCACAGGCATATGACGAATATTTTTATTTTTCATTATTGCAATAATTGAATCAATGCTGTCATTTAATTTAGCGGCAATGATCTCACTTGTCATGATTTCCTTAGCAGTGGTTAAATCAGCATCTTTTGCCTCTACCACCAGTTTAGTTACTATATCTCTCTCCGAGACGATTCCCACTAGCTTGTTTGCATTATCAACAATAGGCACTGCACCAATACTTCGCTCTTTTAAAGCTAAAGCAATTTCGCTAATAGGTGTGTCCGGTTGGAAATAAAAATTTTCTTTATTATCTTTTAATTTCCTAAGATCTAATATTTTCATAAAATATTTTAATTTATATTTGTATAATTCTAAGACAAATGTAATGTTTATTTTAGACCATGAAAAGTAAATTTGTCATTGAAACCGGAAATACTTCTTGGTGGAAAAATGTCAAATATCGGAGAAAAGCTGCTGAAACTATCCGTAACTACCGAAAATTAGGTTATAAGTTAAAAAAAATGAAGACTTATCGACTTAGTGGCCCCAATACCCTCATTTATTCAGATTATGAAGTTAGATTAAGTTGTCTTGATTAAGAAAGATCTAGACCAAAATGAACAATATTAAACTACTGAAGATATTTAAAAGCTTTCCACATTCTACCTTACTCATTTTGTTATCTTTACTATTCTCCAGACAATTCTGATAGTTGTGTTTTTCATATTTAAGAAAAAAAATAAAAATGGCTGATAAAATAGAACTAGATACTGGAACAGAATTACCCAGCTCCTTTGTATTAACCGAAGAGTTCAAAAGCATCTTTAATACGATTGAAAACACCAAATCTAATTTATTTATTACCGGAAAAGCAGGATGTGGAAAATCTACTTTGCTTGAATATTTTAGACAGAATACGAAAAGACCTCATGCCATTGTAGCTCCTACGGGTTTGACTGCAATTAAAGCAAAAGGCATGACGATCCATAAGCTTTTTAAATTACCACCTACTTTTATTAGAAAAGAAGACGTTCGTTTTTTAAAAGACAAAGCTTTGTTGAAAAAAATGGAAGTGTTGCTGATTGATGAGTGCTCCATGATGAGAGCTGATATTTTAGATGCAATTGATGAATCATTGCGAAAGAATAGAGGAAACAACAAAGTGTTTGGTGGCGTTCAAGTAGTGATGTTTGGAGATTTGTTACAGCTTTCACCCATCGTTAATCAAAATTTAGAAGGAGATGTGATGAGAAGTATTTACCCCGATGGTAGTTATTTTTTTAACTCTCAAGTTTTTTACCAATCCAATTTTCAAATTAATGAATTAACTAAAATATTTAGACAATCCGATAAATCATTTATTGATTTATTGAATAAATTCAGAATAGCCAAAGTCAACGATCAAGATTTAGCAGACATTAATCAAAGATATCAAGGACCTGGTTTTAAAGTACCGAATGGCGTTATTCTACTTTCCACCACCAATGCCAAAGTAGATAAAATTAATAATTCGAAATTATCAGAATTAGATTCTAAGCATTTTGAATATGCAGGATC
>Ga0208770_1000037_pt1 | contig 96051 bp, 87 predicted proteins | sample AntAceMetag02UK9_FD_184771 | JGI IMG/M metagenome (GOLD analysis project Ga0208770, IMG submission 184771) | Saline lake microbial communities from Ace Lake, Antarctica - Antarctic Ace Lake Metagenome 02UK9 (SPAdes) (version 2) | ecosystem: Environmental > Aquatic > Non-marine Saline and... | reverse complement strand
TAAAGTGGATTGGATGTGGTTGTCTGAAAATCCAAATGCGATTCCTATTTTGGAACAAAATCTGGATAAAGTGAATTGGAAGATGTTGTCTGATAATCCAAATGCGATTCCTATTTTAGAAAAAAACTTGGATAAAGTGTGTTGGATGTTGTTGTCTAGAAATCCAAATGCGATTCCTATTTTGGAACAAAACTTGGATAGAGTGTGTTGGGTTCATTTGTCTTGGAATCCAAATGCGATTCATCTTTTGGAGAAAAACTTGGATAAAGTAAGTTGGTTGAGGTTGTCTTCCAATCCAAATGCGATTCCTATTTTGGAACAAAACTTGAATAAAGTGTCTTGGTATCATTTGTCTTTGAATCCAAATGCGATTCCTATTTTGGAAAAAAACTTGGATAAAGTGAATTGGGGTGGGTTGTCTTATAATCCAAATGCGATTCATATTCTGGAAAAAAACTTGGATAAAGTGGATTGGTATTTGTTGTCTTACAATCCAAATGCGATTCCTATTTTGGAACAAAACTTGGATAAAGTGGATTGGCATTGGCTATCTGAAAATCCAAATATATTTGGATACGATTACAAGGCTATGAAAGATAAAATGTTTAGTAATGGCGGGATTAAGGAAGACTTGGTGAAAAACCGATTTCATCCAAGAAATATTCGCAAATGGAAAGGGTGGGGGCAATGTGATGTTTGTGATGACTTGGATGATGATGAGGATGATTGGGATGATGAAGAATGGTTGAAACATTAAACCATTGGTATTTTAAAAACGGCGTTTTAAATCTTCAAGGGTGTAAAACGCCAACTTTATGTTTATTTCAAATAAATATAAAGTTTTTTATTATAATATAATAAAAAATGCCCTATTATGCTGTTGCGAATGGGATAAATATTGGAATTTTTTTAAATTGGAATGATTGTAAAAAATCAGTAAACGGTTATAAAAATGCATCATATAAAAAATTTGATACAAAAGAAGAAGCTGATAATTTTATTAAAACAAATGAAAATAAACAAACATATGATGATGTTATTTTTAATCCAGACTATTATGTTTATACGGATGGAGCTTGTTCTAATAATGGAAAAGAAAATGCATTAGCAGGATTCGGTATATTTTTCGGTATAAATGATAATCGTAATATTTCAAAAAAAATAGAAGGGAAACAAACTAACAATACAGCAGAATTGACTGCTATTATTGAAACTTATAATATTATAGAAACCGATATTGTAAATGATAAAAGTATAGCAATTGTAAGTGACTCTGAATATGCTATAAAATGTGCTTCTTCTTATGGTGAAAAATGCTATAAAAAATGTTGGAATGTAGATATACCAAATAAAGACTTGGTTAAAAAAGCATATGAAATGTTTAAAAATAAACCAAATGTTAAGTTTATACATATAAAAGCACATACAAATAATACGGACATTCATTCAATCGGCAACGACAACGCTGATAAATTAGCCAATCATGCTATTGGATTAGAAAGTTGTCCTTATGACAAATCTATAAAAATACATTTACAGGTCCCTTTTATTAAAAAGGATGAAATGGTTTGTATATGATAATAATAAAGATATTGATAATATATTAAATATCTTTTCAAAAGAATAATCGGTGTAAACCTAGCGAATCAATGTTAGAATAATGTAATGTTTTGATATTACACTATTACGTAAAATAATACTTATTAAGAAGTTTAAATGGGATACTTAACTCCCACATCTATAAAATACCGTATATAAAGAGTTGAAAGTTTCTACCAATGGAACTTTTTAAAAAGTTCCAAATAGGATACTTGGCACCTCTCTCACAATATCTAATTTTGGGTAAAATTGGATTGTTATGATAATGCAGTGTTTTTAGAAACACATAAACTCATTTGGCTGCATCTACTTTTCATGTAATCGATAGAATAGTTATGTGTAAAAGGGTTTAGGCGTTTTTTCTATTAGGATATCATAGGAAAAACGCCAAATGAGCAAAACGCCAAAAAACGCCAAAAAATACATCTGTGAAATATGCGCCTTTGTATGCTGCAAGAATTGTGACTACAATCGACATTTAGCAACAGCAAAGCATAAACGCCTAACTTCACCTAACGCAAATAGCGCAAATATAGTAAGCCAATTTGCTTGTAAATGTGGGAAAATATACAAACATATGTCTTCATTATGCAATCACAAAACGACATGCTCTGCTCATCAAACAAGTCCTGTAGAAAACACATTTGTAGAAGTTGATACGCGTGACGTCATTATCGACAAGTTGGTTAATAATAACATGGAAATGAAATTGTATTATCAAAGTGAACATCTCGAATTGAAAACCATGTTCAAGACATTGTTAGAGAATTACCACGAAAGTATCATTCAAAAACAAGGGGTTGTGGGCAACACCACGAACATTCAGAACAACACCTTAAATTTCTATTTAACACATACATGCAAGGATGCCGAATCGATTCATGAGTTCACCGACCGTTTCGTTGCGAGGAGTATCGAGTTCTTCAAGGAAAATTTCAGACGAGTTGCTACAAACCAGGTTGATTTAGCAGCAAGTGTATACAATATCATGAACAAATGCTTGGATGAAAAGCCTCAGAATGAGAAGTTCATTCAAACAACGGACATCAAGAACGGCATTTTATATGTGAAGGAGAAGAAAAAGAATGGACAAAGACAGTTTTATGGAGAAGCCGAGTTTGTGAAACACATGGATGGTTTCGAGAAGACAGGAACGAATCTAGAGCATGCTATAAACAAGGTATTTTTCCCAATGAAAGAAGAGTTCACGGAACTGATGAAATATGAATGTGGGAGTGCACCCCACGAGGACAATTACGAGGATGAAGATGAATTGTATAAATACAAGGAACGTGTAACAGAATTGAAGCGTAATATGTGTTTACAGACATATAATACCTCAACTGTATTTGATAAGAAATATATCCGAGATGAGATATTAGCAAGAACGAAGCGACACAAGGATTCGGCGGCATTAGAATAAAATACAAATCAATCGTAATGATTTGTATTTCCAAGGAACTAATGAATAATATAAGCTTCAGTTAATCCAATTGTGTGCTGATTCACCATAACCTTACTTATTTCATATCGGTCTTTACCGTCGAGTGCTAATTCTGTTTTCATATCACTTATTTTTTCAATTAATTCATATAACGAATGGTTAAATGTTACCAACTTACCACCAATTACTTTCACATTACCCAATGTAATAGCTCCGGTTTGTTCATTATAGTCTTCAACCAAGATATCACCATTAGTATACCGACATGTGGGGTCAATCTTACGTAATAAGTCGGGATTCTTTAAATTATGATAAAAGAAAAATGTGGTTTGCTGCATATAGTATTGATGGGATAAAACCGTTTACAGAAGGAATCGCTGAACTAAAATGAATATATAATCGCTGTAGTCAGAGCGAATAACACGCCTCCCCATAATCCATCCATCACCGCCAATTTCCAATCCCACTTCTTGAATAATGCATAACTGGTTGCATCAAAAACGCCATAAATAATTAACCCAAGCATAAATGCTTCCCAAACAGGTCGGTGTGTTCGTAAAATAAAATAATTTAGTCCCACAATCAAAAATGCATAGCACATGATTGCCGGTAAAATCTTCACATTCATAACAACACGTTGGATTTGGACAATTTGTGTTTCAAATGCGCTCTTATTCATACTTAAATAGATGAAATCGAGCGCAAGAAGTATAGCAGACGAAAATAAAAACCGATGCAAAAGATTCATTTTTATATATTGCGGATAGATTATATCGCCGACAAGGAATATTGAATATTATCGGAAGGAATTGATTCTGTAACAACGGTCTCTTCCAACGTGGGTATACTATTAATCGCAGTAGTTGTATTATTATTATCCAAACTTTCGGTTTGTAGTTGTATCATCGTATCGGGTGTAAGTTTTTCTACCGCAATGCTTTCATCAACATTCTCAATCAAAGTCGAATCTATTTTTGTATCTGATACAATATCCGGTATCTTTGGAACCTTTTTCGTAATATTCTGTTGTTGCAATACATAAAGAGCTAAATCGGGTAAATTCGAAATGCAATTCATTAATGAACTGTATGTTGTTTTACATACAAATGTAGATGGGTCATCTAAATAGATAATAGAATACCACCAATAGGGCGGAACGTATAACATCATACCTTCTCGCACGTCAAATTCTACAAAAATGGTTTTTTCGAAATCCGATAAATACCGCTCGGATGGTTGAGTTGGATGAACCGATGAACGGAATTCGTAATGTTCATAATCTTTGAACGGATGTAGATATTTACTACTCTTCCACGGAGTCATTTTAACGCGTATCTTACCGGACGTTACGCAAATAAACTGTCTATAATCGGTGTGGTATCGTAATGGTGTAGCTGTATTGCATGAACCAAACAAGACATCATATTTGCTGCTAATAGTGAAACTGGGGCGTAATACTTCATCCATTGCCTGAATACGTTTTATTAATCCTGACTCCTCTAAAAAATCCTCATTGTCTTCCGAAAAATAACGTCCGTCTGTATCTTTCTCTAATATATTAAAGGCGGTGTGTAGTGGAAGAGATATTGAATCGACCGGTTGCTCACCGGCATAATAATCATTAGCATCCTTTAATTTCACATCATGGGAACTATATTTGGCGATATTCTGAGAATTGATATCACTAAATAACCCTGGTATAATGGTTTGCACGTTAAATAACACGGGTTGGCGAACATCACAAACTTCTTGTAGGTGACTATTTGTGGAATAATCCATCTCGTATATTTCCATGTCTTCGCTTTTTTTGAATTGACTCATTACATGAATATATAAAAATAAAACGACGATGAAAATGCAAAAGGTGACTAATGTATCCATTCAATCAAAACAAGTATAGTATGTTTTGATTGATTAATGAAGGACTTTTAACGAATTTATGCAATTATTCGTCAATTTTCGGCGCCAAATAAAACAAAATTTTCGCATCGGCATCATCGAGTAAATATTGCATACGTATCGGATAATTTTTAGTTAAACAAATTTCTACGTCCTTTGCTAGCTTACTGTATAGACAAATATTATGCATATGAGTCAAACTAAATGATAAATTTAGTTGCTCATTCTCTTCAATCGCAAAAGAGTTCAGATCGTCGATTGGAATATCGACCGACATTTTACCCGTGTCCAAACTCTCCGAGAATAGCTGGATTTTTTCTTCCGAACACTCTATAAGTAGGTTATCGCCAAATAGTTTGAGTTGGTCGATTAATGTAGCAAATGTGACGGACGGTAATGAGAATTCCGCCTGATATTCCATTTCGGGAATCGACATCATCTCCGCATCAATATCCATGAGGGGGATTTCAAACTTTTTATCGAAAACGGTTTTATTATCAGAACTCATGTGCAATTGTAGTTTATCGTCTCCGGCAACCTCTAATTTAATAGTAAGGCGTTGATTTTTTTCACGCGAATGCAATACCTTGTATAAAATACCCGTATTAATACCAATCACAACACTATCATCTTCATCTCCATTCATTGTGTATACATCAAACCATGATTTGGGCAAATATACTTCAAAAATGGACACATGTGAGGAGTCCATTGCCTGTATGAACAAGCGGTCTGCTTCAAAATTTATGTTGATATTATCCGCAAACAATTTGATGTGTTGAAATAATCCAGTGAATATATCCGATTTTGATGGTTCGTTAATCTGAATCTCCATGAGTAAAATATTTACGAATAATCGCTTTATGTTCTATTTACTATGGTTGTTTTACCAGAATCACCTTTTCGCGTGTGCTATCATCTACAAACCCCGAAAATAATTTGATAATATTTTGTATAATGGACGGGTAGTTGTATAGATAAATATGATGCAACTCCGTTTGATACAATGAACCTTTTTGCAACGTCTTTTCACATAATGCACGAATGAGTGGGCTGTGTCTGTGAGCCGCTGTAATTGTAAATGTATTCAGATTTACATGTAATTCAGATGAATTATATTTTGTTACACATACGACGATCAATCTGTCTATATGATCTATGATAGCTGTATAGATGGATGGATTTGCGAATAACTTGAATATTGTATAATCGACATGGATATGATTTGTATTTTCTGCGATATATATTGTTTTGTTCAATAATGGCTCGATCTCAAGTTGCATAGTTATATCTTTTGCACATGCTAGTTTTTGTGAATTTTTAAAAAGACGATTGGTTCCATTTTCACTGTAATATTTTGATTTCATAGACTTTAATTTTTCTTCGATTGAAGACATTCGAATTAATAATATATAAGATTATATTATCAACTATAAACCCTATTTACGTAATAGAATGGGTGGATTATTAATTTGAACTAATTTCTAAAGTTTCTTGGTCGGCGGTATCGTCTAAAGATACTTGCATGACGTTCTTACCCTTTCCCTTGCGTCGCCCGTTTTTTTTATCCCCTTGTGCTTCTTGTATTGTCTCTGCCTCCTCCACAGATTCTGCCTCCTCCACAGTTTCTGCTTCTTTCACAGCTTCAGCCTCCTTCACATCTTCAGCTTCTTTCACAGCTTCAGTCTCCTTCACGGCTTCTGCCTCCTTCACAGCTTCAGCCTCCTTCACAGCTTCAGCCTCCTTCACAGCTTCAGCCTCCTTCACAGCTTCAGCCTCCTTCACAGCTTCAGCCTCCTTCACAGCTTCAGCCTCCTTCACAGCTTCAGCCTCCTTCAATTCCTTCACGGCTTCAGCCTCCTTCAATTCCTTCACAGCTTCAGCTTCTTTTAATTCCTTCATTTCCTGTGCTATATTTGCCGAAATGGTCTGCGCTTGTGCGTCACGAATGGATTGATTCACAATTTCCAATAGTTGATCTCTATCTCCCAATAGTGTTTTATTAACATCAAGTGTATACGACTGTAACTGCAATACAATCTGTTTAATATTAACAATTTCATTCGCCAATATCTCATATCTATTATCGAATTCCTCCATATGGTTCTTGATTGTATTTACAACCATTTCCTCGACTTCCTCCTTGCTAATGCTGTTCGTCTCCACAGTTTTTAATTCACTTGTATTAACAATAGGATACTGCTCATTTGCTGTATTTACTAAATGATTTTCTAAATACAATATGCGATTGTCCAATACAGTGATTACTTGTTGTAAAGGCATTGGTTTCTTTGTATCCAAACGAGGTTGCCCCTCTTTCATAGGAGAAGGTGCTATAACTTGGGGTGAAGGGCGATTCGGAGTCTGTGTAGGTGCACCCGGTTTAAACATTGACGATGCAGCGAGTGGGGGTCCAGAACGACGTCTTTTAGCGGCTGCGATTGAATTCATTATATATTCAATATCTAAAAATATGCATCATCCGAAACGCAATTATACTAAAACTTGTCGTTCATTACTACTAAAGTTAATAAATCTGAAACATTCATTGTCATACCTCATTTTTGATATTAAAAAATCTAAATAAAACTATATATAAAGAATGGATATTCTACAAGAAGCCCGCGATATTCATAAAAAACCGTTCTTATCACATGTATTTTCAACAACCGAAGAAGGAAAAGCCGAGATATTAAACGTTGTTCAATATGCTACTTTAGGCGTTATTCCAATTGTTATTTTGAATAAAATTGTTCAACGTTTTATCCCTGAAGCCGATAGTGATAAATCAACTTTAGAAGTGGCGGTTGAAATATTCCTCCAACTTATCATCATGTTTTGTGGTATTATTGTTATCCATCGTATAATCAGTTACATACCCACATATAGTGGATTCAAATATGATAATCTCACATTAACAAATGTAATTTTGACGTTTTTGGTTGTTGTTTTAAGTATTCAGACGAAATTAGGTATCAAAGTAAATATTTTGGTTGATCGTGTGCTTGAATTGTGGAATGGTCATTCTGAAGATTCGAATGTAAAGTCTAAACGTAAGGTCGCGTCTTCGCATACAAACAGTCAAGCTGATTATTACGACACAACTGATACAAGCAATATTTTCCCACCGTCACCCGTAGTGAGTTCAAATAATGCAGAACCACAACAAGCTACTAATTCTGGGTTTGATTCATTCAATGGACCTCAAGCCGCAAATGGTGTTTTAGGTGGTTCATTCGGTTCCTTCTTTTGATAAGTGAAATACACAATGGGTGTGAAAGTATAATATTTAATATCGTGTTAAAATATTATACATCAATGCTATTTACAAATAAATATCGTGATAAATTAAAAAATATAGATAATAGTGTAAATGATAATAATCCAAAAAATATAGGCTATCGTGTAGAGCATGATATGCTAGATATTCAATTTCAATTAGACGATGCTAAAAATAGTATGAATACGATTAATCGTCTAATGGAAACACCTGGAAATATGTATCAATTCAATAAATATAGAAATTTAGCAGTTGATAAGCCATCGTCAAAAAAGCCAATTGAAACGAATCGATTTAAATTGATAAATAGTCAACCCTTACCCACATCAAATGGACGCTATTTATATAGCGATGAAACATTAGAACGAGAGTATACACGGAGGTCAAAACGACGTCCAGTCCCACCTGTAATACAATCAAATCTAGGAGTAAGTGGTCGTCATGATTCATCTATGAATATGAATGCGTTCACTACTAATCGTGAATCAATTACCCAATTCGAAATGTTTGAGAATAAACCACATAAGATAGACAATGATTCGGACTCAGACAATGAAATTGCTGCCCCCGACTATGACAATGAAATTGTTGCCCCAGACTCAGACGATGAATTTTCGGATAAAGAAGTCTTACATATTTTACCTGTTGCCCAATCGAAGATAGTTAATAAAACACGTGAGATCATACCCAAGATTGAGAATAAGGTGGTTGACGTTTATTCTAACAAGAGCAATTTAAATGATACCTTATTTGATTACAAAAAATACATACAGGACATGAACGAAATAAAATGCGTCAGATATATTCAACCGGATACGATTAGTCCGATCATACCTCAGACATGTTACACAACATGGCATACCCACGAGTTGCCGCCTAAGATGAAAGAAAGTTTCGATAAATTGTGTAGGAATAATCCGGAAATCAAATTTGAAATATACGACGAAGAAAAATGTCGAAAATTTATTGATAAAAATTATGACAAGGATGTATTAGACGCATATGATCGACTCGCGACATCTTCTTATAAATCTGACCTATGGCGTTATTGTGTATTATACAGAAATGGAGGAATATACATAGATATAAAATATAATACTATAAACGGGTTCAGATTATTGGATTTATGCGAGAAGGAACATTTTGTGATAGACCGTCAAGGATACTGGGAGCCGAATCAAATCGGGTTATATACTGCGCTTATAGCGGTCGAACCTAGAAATAAGGTTCTTCGCGCGTGTATTCAGGGTATCACTCACAATGCTGAAAATTATTACTATGGACATAATGCACTTTATCCAACTGGTCCGGGGCTTCTTGGACAATTGTATTTTGAAAACTATTTAATGCAAAATATTCACCGCATAAAGGATATAGAATTATTTCACAAAGAAACTTCGAATGAAATCGTTTATAATAATACAGCAGTTCTGAACGTATACGATGGCTATCGCGATGAGCAAATGAAATATCAAAATAATCTCCATTATAGTAAATTATGGGATCAGAGAGCAGTTTACAATATGAACATTCGAATAATAGTTGATAAAAAACATGAGAAAATCAACACATATCTCCCTCGGGTATGTTGCATATGTCACATTGGAAGTTATCATATCTTTCAAAAAATGAAAACATATATAGACAACTTAGTGTATGCTCAATATGATGCATACATATTGGATATTTATTTCAACGTCGTTGATACGATTTCAAAGGGCGACTTAAATCGCTTGAAAAATGATTATCCAACTGAAACGGTTATTATGTCTGAAAACTATGGATTTGATATCGGAAGTTTTTTCCACATATTAGAACATATCAAAAAGAAGAAATATTCTTACGACTATTTACTTAAAATACATACCAAAACGAATAATCAATCGCGTACTGATTTGCTGGACCCTATATTGGGTTCGAGTAAAATCATACGCGACAGATTAACGCAATTCGAACAGAATTCGAATGTAGGACTTATCGCATCAAAAAAAGCGCGATGTATTGATGCTCATGTAGATTTTACACGGAACCAAATTTACCTACAACAGCTTCTTAAATTTCATTTCAATGAAACGACAAATGTCTGTAAACAAGCCTATGTATCAGGAACGATGTTTTGGGTCAGATTTTCATTGATTGAAGAATTATTCATGAAGTGTAATTTACCGAATATATACAATTCAATGAATAATATTCACACATTTGACTGGAATTGGTATTATTATGCGAACATGAAACATATAGATAATACTCCATTACATCAGAAAAAGTTATACGAACATTATATTCAACACGGCAAGACACAGCGATTATCGGGCAACATATTTCATGCTATAAAATATGATACAAAGAGTGTATTTTTAAGAGATGGTATGATAGAACATGCATATGAACGATTTTTCTGTTACGGATTGCATAGATTGGGTCATAAATTGTTGTTTGTTACCTAAGTGTCGAACTATCGATTTGTCCAAGTAATTCCATCTGTTTCATCGATTTTTCTAGTGCACGTTTTTTATCCAGACCATTAAAAAGATACTCGGTCTTAGGAGCCTCCTCATTTTTTTTAATCTGTTTGTAAATCTCATCAATTTTACCCGTAACGGTTTGCAATAGTTCGCGATTCGATACCAACTCTACATTTGTCGAGACTTGTTCCGTTAATAATCCAATCGCATAATATAGTAGATACCGTCTCTTTTTACACGAAGCAGTTGTATATTTGATACTAAATAATCGGAGTAATGCACTCATTGTCTTGGTAATAAGTTTACTTGTCTGTTTGCTGGTATTGTCTAACAGCACGTCCCAAATTAGCCAAATTACATCGGTTTGGAAAGTTGTTTCCACATTATATTGTGTGCGACGAACACATCTGATGGGTTCCTTTCTTTTTTTACAAATAGTATTGAATTCTATCATCCATTCGACCCAATAACATGCGGATAGCATATTCGAACCTTCCTTTGTTAAATAATATGCGAATTCATTCAATGATATGAATAATTCCCGAGGGTCCTTTTGTTGGAAAATAGGTTGCGCGTAATCCATAGAAGGGGCTTTGAGTTTTTCCGACATTTGTGTAATATCATATTCTTCCTCTCGGTTAATTTTAATCGGTTCGATGCTTGGTTTTTTACTAGACAATGTGAGTGTGCATATGATTTCACAGAATATTTTGCGTATTTTATCGTCATTTCGAACATCAATTTCGGATATGTAAATGCCTTGTCCCATAATATTTCGAAAAACCTCGTATCGCATTTCCAAATAAATAGCCAATTTTGGATTACCTAAATGGATGTGTTTCGCCATATAATGAATAATTATTTCCCAAATATCACTCAAGTGCCCTGCGCACACGAGTTCCGCGCACCAATAACACGCGGGTTCCACCTTGCCTTTCAACATGGAATTTATCAACTGATTTCGGACTTCGGTTTTTTTAAATCCAGAAAAAGATATTCCTCGGAATTCGGCTTGTGTGCGTATATCATTTATATCGACCGATAAAATAACCGTATTTTGTGGTTTATCTCGTTCGGCTTGTGCAAGTCGTGCCGGAATATCATCCAACACGTTTGGATTATATTCCATTGTGTTATCCATATAGATATAAGATAATCATATAAAAATACGTCTATATGATTACATAGTGAAAGTATAAAAATGGACGCATGGATTCATTTAATGCATCGTAATATTGATATAACACATAATATAACATTCAAATATTCAACCTATTGGGATGACCTTAAAGATGTTATGGTATCTCCGAACAATATTTTTCAAGGAAATAATCTGTTTATCCATGGGTTTATTATAAAGCTATTACTTGATGTAGAGGAATCTAAGTCATTAATATTATTAAAACCATTTTTCTTATCTAAGATTCGACTTTGGGAACAACATATAGATAACCCCTTCCATACAGAATCGATTAAAAATGCGATGTGGGATATATTCACAAAAACACAACGCGCATATTACGGATTTTCCCGATTTGCCCGATTATGGAAATTAAAACGCGCAAAAATCCAAGTAGAATGTGATTTATGTATGACCCCAATTACTCTTAGAGAAGGACGGTCAATGTCTATTTATCAAAACGGTGCACTCTACTATTTTACGATATCAGATTTAATCAACATTTCGAATACATCACTTATGCATTCACCTGATTTTTTCTGCGATCCGCAAATACCAAAAAACCCATATACAAATATTCCTTTTTCAAAAGCCATATTATATTCAATTTATCATGCTATACGTAATTCCAACTATCGAATGTCTAATCTGATGCATTTGTATTATTTGACTGAATTCAATATTAACCGGTTTTATTTTACATATGAGGCGGTTATACGTGACGAATATATTAAAACATTTGTGAAAACTGGTGACGTCGATGAATTATATATGTACATTCGTCAAATGTTGCGAAAAATTACAACCGCGACCAAAATCAGTGTAGATACTGATTTTCCCAAAGATGTCCTTATTCGTATCATGAGACCCTTTTTGAACCTGTATTTAACACATTCTTTTTCCTTGTCGAAAACGGATCATGGTTTCCGTTCTTATTTTGAATTGAAACATCGGTTGCAAAAATTCGCCGAATTCAATCCTACATTTGGACGAAAACTATATGTTAGCAAACCACCAAGTAACACCTTTTCTAAAAAAAAGCAATATGTAACTTCTTTTGTTACTAATCACATTTCCTTTTATGATATTCGAATGGATGGTCTTTTCGATTTAACCGAATCAAAAGACGATGATTACAATGATAATGAAGTATTGCTATCAGATCCAGACGATGGCTATGATAGTTATAGTATTGCAACATTGGTTATGAATAGAGCAGCAGATTCAGACACTACTCATTCTGATGGAGAATATGAAGAGGAAGAAGAAGATACGGGTAGTGTTTCATAACATTATACATCTCACATAAAATTGATATTAGCGTTATAGTTACAAATAGAGTACAAAGTTTCTAAGTTACTTACTAATAAGCCTCTCAAAATGTCCAACACAGGAGTATCAGTCAGTGGAACCATCCTAAATGCATTACATATGGGATTTACTGTGCGAGATAGTGTAGGTGAATCAATCGACAATTCGATTGATGCGGGTGCAAAGGAGATACATATTGTGTTTGACCGGGTTACGAGAAGTTATACTCATGTCGATGACGGTTGTGGTATGAATCCCGAGAATATGCCCGAACATTTTGCGATGAATCATCGTTCGAATGGACATACACATGGACGGTTTGGTGTGGGTGCGAATATTCCAGGTATTGTTCTTACTCGACTTAAGGGTTGTATGAATATTATATCTAAAACGTCAGAAGCGAGTGATTATTGTACCATGCATCTAGATATGCAGGCAGCGGCGGATACTGGAATATTTAATCGTGTAGTCAATACTGTAGATAACGATGGCACCGACAATCGAAGTCAAAATGGTGTTATTGTATGGAAACAATGGGAACATGTTACAAACGACCGCAATGGAACCATACTTCAGATAAGGTGTTCAGATGATGTGTCGACCGAATTACATGAATCAATCGAATCTGGTGCATTGTGCGAATCATTAGGACAACATTATTTCCGTCAGATTCGCAATGGATTACATATTTATCTTAATTGTTCACAAATCGTCAAAATCGACCCTTTAAACCGCGATATAGCAGCGCATGTGAATACACAGACGTATACTGTGCGTAGGATTGACGATGTAAATCGATTGTGCTTATCAAAACGGAATAATAAACCCAAGGATATTAAGATGAGAGGTGCAGAATCCGAATATTATATTCACATTGCACTAGACCGAAATTGTAAAAAAAAAATTACATATAAACCTGTTCCAGTTGATGAAAATAATCGTCCGATCAATGACGTAATTAGTGAAATGACTATTATATCCGCATATGATCCTACATGGACGGGTAGTGCGAATATTATAAAAGGTGGTCACTATTTCGTAAGGGAGGAAAAATTGGTAAGACATTTCGATAGTGAAAAGGTTCTTACCGGTGACCACGGACGTCGACCGATTATTGATAATGCACGTCATGAAATCTCATTCAATCGTTATGCAGACGAATTATTTGGAGTATTGGTGAATAAATCCGATCTTCGTAAGGAGAAAATAGGATTGTTTGAATCGATTCATTATGTAACGACTGAATATACGAATATGCTCTATAAAGAACACTACAAAGTAGTAAGTGATAATAATGTTGCATCAAGCATAGACCACGCTGTAAATCAAGAAGAAGATGATAATAACAGTGTTGCATCAAGTATCGACGATGATAACAGTAATATATCGGTCGATAACGTTATATTTAATCAAGTCATGGAAGATGAACCAATGTTAGTAGAACAACAACTTGATGCATTGTGTGCGAATGATGTGGTGTCTGATAACGAATCAATTGAGAATTTGGTTATAATTGCGCGACCATCACCCAAGATTGTCGTGTTGGGTCTGCGATTTACACTCGATTCAAGACAACAAATGTTGAGTATAGAGAATATCGATACAAATTACGTGATTAAACGTATCAACACATATGGAGAAGGTGCTGGACTGCGTAAATGGCTGTGTGCGTTGTTACGTATGAATGGACGCGAAACATTTATTGAACAATTTATTGAACAACTACCACCGATTGCACAATTAGCAACAACCCAAGAAAATGTTTAATCCACATAAACTATATTATCATCTTGTTTCCAACATAAAAATAAAAGGAATGTTTTATTTTTATTTTACCAGTCTAATTCTCAAATATGAAATAATATTCGAGACCCTCTAACAATTTCGGTTCCTTTTTCTCCGTCACTGGTTGAGTGCATTGCAGAAGTTCATTGCATATAATTTCACATTCATTGCTAATCGCATCATTTTTTGCAGACACAGCGCATTTCATAACAGCTTTACATATAATACCGCACTCATTGTTAACCGCATCCTGAGCATTTTTTTGTTCAGAATGAGTCTCCATATACTATATATATATATATATATATATATTTTAAAAAATATACCAAAATCACACCGATTTAAAATATACATAACGTATAACTAAATATGTTGTCTCTTCTACAAAATAAATATCACATTGTTCGACACGGTGATTTCGCAACAAATGGGAATACAAAACTATTATATGGGGGATTTTCAATTATTCTGTGTTTGGATGATTATATATCAAGAAACTCGTCGGACTGCTTTATAATATTTATTGGTTCATCTGTTATATGGTCGTTAACTGAACTATTTTTACAGGTTAGTGAAACACGTGTTATCAAACCGATGTATATAACAACACCATGGGACACCAAACATCAATTATCCAAATCATCTGGTATTATACTACAAGGAATACAAGAGGGTGGGTTGGTTACAACACTGGGTTTATACTTTGGAGACAGATTATTTGAGCCAAAAACGTTCCTATTCGTTCATGCATTTATTCTATTTATAATCCGAAATGTTTGCATAAGAAAAAATACACATAAGGCGTCAAAACGCCAGGTGAATACCCCGAGTTGTCTGATTTTAATGGGGTCAGTCACAATGTATAATATACATACGCTATATCATAATCAAGAGCACATCCAACGACAACTGTCTATGTTTTTAGTAATGACCTATATTTGTTCATTTTGGACATATTTTGCATGGTATAGAGGGTTTAGAACTATTGAAGTTCACATAAAAAATCCATTGTATATTACTACAAATGGAGACTCTAATATGCAATTGACCGAATATTACACCAAACCAGTTTCCATTATAGATACATTTTGTATATTAGCGTATGATGTTTTTTTTGAAATTGGTGTCGCATATATGTTATTCTATAATATGTTCATATGCTGAATTGACGTCTTATTCCGTCAATAGTCTAGGCACTACATTGATGGTCTGTAGTTCTTGAGACATAAGCTTATATGAATAGGGAATCTCTACGCGCGCAAAGTCGGTTGTATTGTTACAAGTTCTACACAAATGGACTGTAAAATCGTCATGCACAAACGCCTTTTTAGATCCGTCATTGTATGCAGCGATCATACCACATTTCTTGCACACAGATGCACTATACTTGTCCGATGCATCATACAAACGTTCACGACAGAATCGAGAGATACCATGTGATATCATCACATCACGCTCCATTTCACCTATCCTAAATCCACCATCACGACTCCTTCCCTCGGCGGGTTGACGTGTTAGATTTACCATAGGACCGATGGAACGACTATGTTGCTTGTCGCTCACCATATGCTTCAATCTCTGATAAAACACCGGTCCGATGAAGATGTTCGTCTCCATCTGTTCACCTGAAAGTCCGTCATATAACACCTCATTACCATAACTTTCATACCCCAGCTTTTGCAATTCGGTCGCGATTGTCTTCACATCCAAATTTCCAAAACTGGTTCCATCACCAAACATACCCAGTTCAAGCAACACTTTACCGAGGAGTGTCTCCTTCAATTGTCCAATGGTCATACGAGATGGGATAGCATGAGGGTTGATAATAATATCGGGTCGCATGCCGTCTTTTGTAAACGGCATATCGCATTCTGGAATGATATTACCAACAGTTCCCTTCTGTCCATGTCTTGAAGACACCTTATCACCTAAGACAGGCTTTCTCAGAGTTCGAATGCGAACCTTTGCGAAGTTGTATCCGTCACCATTACGACCCGTGTAATTCTTGTCGATATAGGTTTCCTCATTTGTTCGGAAGGTCTTGCTCTGGTCTTCATACTTGATAATCTTGGTAGGGTCGTTTCGATTCTCCTTAATCGGCACAATCTTCGCAATAATCACATCGCGATTCTCGACCAATGTATTCTCAGGAATAAATCCTTGTGCATTTAGTTTGTCGTAATTACCAAACTTTACACCCTTTGTCTTTGCTGGATTGGGTTTACATCTGATAATCTCATCGCGAATAATATTCTTGTCCTCGTCCTTTTCTGTGTGATAAATGGTTGTCGAAAACAACCCTCTATCAATTGCTCCTTTGTTTACCAATACCGAATCCTCCTGATTATAACCGGTGTAAGACATGATCGCTACATGAATTTGCGTTCCAGAAGGTATAGTATTCAACTTAATCATATTCATGAGTCGTGTGTCTACCAATGGGCGCGACGGATACGTCAACATATAGGCAGTCTTATCCATGCGCTTGTCGAAATTGGTCGCATATATTCCCATCGCTTGCTTACCCATAGCACAATTACTACTCGCAAATTGAGATGCGATGAAAGAATGATTTTCACATTCGACTTCAATGTCGGATACAAGTCCATCGGGTTCACGAACGATGGTTTGAATTGGAACAAACATGAATCCATTTTTTTGCGAGATGTTAGATGTAGACCATTCATCGAATTCGGGAAACTTATCATCGCCTGAATAGTTCTTCTTAGATTTGATGTATTCAACAATTGGAAATGACTTATGTGTCTTTGTTTCTGCATATGCATATCCAATAGTATCGAAATAGTTGGCTAGATTTGCATGGTTGCTTGAAATTGTATAAGATACACTCACGCGCGTATCCGTCACACGATTTATCTTGATTTTACCCGCTGTGTGAATATTGTTTTGCTCGAGAATTGTTGAACATTGGTTCATGAAATGAACAAGTGAATCTGAATGTGTCGGATGTATGTGTTGGACGGTGTTTGCTGTGCGAATGAGATAAACTGTCCTATTATTCGATCTCGCCTCCACTGTTTTAAACCATGAAATCTTACATCCATCACCGCCCTGGAAACCCTTTAAGAATTGTCTACCATATTCATGTGTATCCATTATCCATTGGGGGATTGGATTGCGTTTAGTCTCGGTTTTCTTACCAAAACTAACACCCATCGCAATCAATAATGCTGGAAAACAACCATTGTATGTGCAAGTAAATGTATGGTGTGTTTGCTCACGACCACTATTACCTGCAGTGAATGTGCGCGACCCCTCCAAAATCTTTACACGACCAAATCCACATTCTGCGACATCATTGGAGAATTGGACGGCGTCATTATATTGACCAAAATCAAATGAGCATTGGAACTCTTTATATTGATATTTGTTATCACGAGTCTTTGAATAAATGTTTATTGAACCATCTGCATATAAGAACCCCATAATCCTAGACAACAATGATAATTTCGCATTATCGGTAGATAGCGGGAGCAAATTCGCTTGCTGTAATGTAATAACATAGCGTTGCAACTTATTGATTTTGCGATTACTCGTTTCGTCAATATTGAGAGAACGCATTTTATCAAGAAACGACATCTCGTCCAATATTACATGAGTTGTATCAACTATTGATTCACCAATTGTATAATTAGTCATCGAAACGCCAATACGAAGTGTAGGGTCATTTTTCATATCACAAACCGTTTTCCATCCATAATCCGTCATGAATTTATGATCCTCTGTCGCAACGATTTCGCGTCCACTTTCTGTAGTTAAACGATGAATCGGGAATTCATTTGGACGAATAAACTGATTTACTACACGTGTTGATGTGACGTCCAATGTCTCGGGGTGAAATGATAATACAGATTCGCCAATCGTAATATCACCGATTGGTTTGGTAATACCAGACGCCATCCAAACAGGGGTGCTTGGGTGTAAACACTGATAAGTATTTCTAGGCGCCTGGTTATGCTCTGGATATGGAATACATGATGCTAGAACTCCAAATATGGTGCTAGGATGAATCTCACAATGAGTGTAATTCAATTCTGTTCCCTGTAAATATCGGTCATTGGTCTTCATGGCGATTATCGCGTAATTCTGTTCTTCGGGGTCAATGTATTCAATAACCGATTCCGGAATGCGACAATTTGTGAGCAAATCGTTCCACGTCAACTCTTTAGACTCTAAACGCTTGATAATATCCTGAGTAATTAATGCTTTGTTATTACGCACTCGCAATACTGGTCGTGTGATACGACCCCCGTCATTGCAGACACGAATTTCGAGTGTCTTGTAATCAAACACAATTGATGTGTAAATGTTGATGATACCTTTGCATTTCTTGTCGTGAATATCATCATACAATTCAACTGGAGTTCCTGTAACACCAACCCAGCAACCATTGATATATACCTTTGCCTTTCCATTCAGATCATTATGAGAAGCATCGTCGACACAAAGGATTTTGGGTAATATATACTCATACAATGATGCGCTATTGGTAGGAATCGTCAAATGCGCCATATAACTGATATTTTTGACTATACCAATCGATTGACCCTCTGGGGTCTCGGCTGGGCACAGAAATCCCCACGTTGTATTGTGTAATTTACGAGGAGCAATCAGTTCACCGCTTTTCTCGAGAGGCGTGTTGATACGACGCATATGACTCAAACTCGCGACATACGTCAAACGACTCAGAACCTGCGCTACACCCACCTTGCTGCTATTTGCCTGCTTAATACTGAAATCACCTGTCGATAATGCACGTGAGATTCCATTCTCAATCGTCATCGACTTCATAATCTTATATATATTCGTCATGTTAATAATATTCTCATAATCTTCGGAAGAACGCCATGAACCACTATTGATTTCTCGAACAATCTGCTTCTGCATTTCTTTGACGAGTTTATTGAAATAGTTACGAAACAAATTGTTCAACAATGTTCCAGTCAATTCAATACGCTTATTCAGATAAGAATCACGGTCAGTTGCTGGTAACCATCCCATACTGGTTTGAAGAAGCTTGGTCGCCATACGACCGACCATATAGATCTTCTGAGTCTCGGTTCGGCAATGAGGAAACAAATCATTTTTTAGCACTTCGATTGCGAACTCGAGTTTCTTCTGAGCTCCTGTCTCACGATCCATATTGATGGGCGTATAAGCAACGTGACTAGTAATATGCTGAATAGCACTTTCCTTCGTCATAAACTTGTTCGCATCGATGATAGACGCTTGGAGACATTCGGCGAGTTCAGATTGCTTATCGTCATCGACATCGAGTAATATATATTCACAGATTTCCTTATCTGTTATAACTCCTAGTGCGCGGAATAGCACAAATAATTCAATTGGCTGCTTAATACGAGGTATTTGGATATATAATCCAAATCCGAAACCATTGTTTTTACTCGAAAGCATCATCTCGATTTGCTTGGGTGAGATGCACTTATGGTCAGGAACCGATTTAATCTCAGCATACCATGTCCATTTGGTCGTATTCTTGCCGTCGAAACAATATATGCGGTTTTCAGCTGCACGTTCTTGTCCTAGAACGGTTTTTTCCGATCCCTTTACGATGAAATATCCTCCACAATCCATTGAACATTCGCCGGTGAGTGACGGGTGAATATGACGATTCTGCTTTAGCACACAAATAGATGACTTCAACATGATGGGCATCTTGCCGATGTTAATCTTAGGAAGCGTGCGTTGAATGATTTTTGGAGTATCCATTGATTCGGTATTGCGGATAATATATTTGATGTTCACGTCAACCGCCATAGTCGAAGCGTAGGTGAAATTGCGGAGTTTCGCTTCTTCTGGTAACATGACCTTCGTCGCACCATTGTTTTCGTGAATTTGTGGAGGATAAATCTTAAAATTCGAAAAGGATATTTCAATCTCTAACACATATTTATTATGTTCGGCAATAAAATCGTTCTCCGAATGGATTGTGACGGGATTGAACATTTGGATTGTTCTCTGAATTTGATAGTTGATGAAATGGTTGTAAGATTCGATTTGATGTCGAACCAATCGTTCGAGATGTTGACCCCTGAAATATGTTTCAATCAATTGAAACGGTTCGTCGATATATGAACCCAAATGAGACAATATATTGCTCTCGACCTTGTCTATAACAGGCGAGACTTTTGTTTCAATTGAATGTATAGCTTCTGTTTCGAGATTAACTGTTTTCTTTACCCTCTTAATTCGCACACTCTTACCGGTTGCAACCGAATGCTTTTCGATGCGAAAAGCAGAATCCATCACCGATGCGCTAGCATCAAACGAAATTGAATTAGACGTGGACATAATAAATATAGACTATTGTTGTAACTAGATACTACCCTTCTACTGCAATCAATTTTTTATGTTGTTTGCAACACATACATATAATGTTCATATGAAGAGTGTTTAGGATGATTTAGTCAATGATTATATTGGATTGCATGTGTAATTCACGTAAATAAAAAACAAATATTATGTAACTAATAATATTTGAAATGAACAAAACTATTTCGATTAATCACGACCTGTTTAAATTTGCGGGTGGACGAACAAGTCGAAAAAAAGAGCCCGCCAAACCCAAGAGTGCAATCAAGGTTCGTGAACCGGCAAAAGAACAAAAGAAGGTGCGAAAACAACATATTTTGCGATTTATCCGCGAACAACAGGAACGTAATTATCGCAGCCTAGCGAATATAGACAAAAAGGTGGTTGCTTCTCAACCTGCACAATCTACTGCATTTAACAGTGATTTTGATGAGTCACTTAAATATTTAGCAAACTTGACTGAAAATGAAACACCTGCTGTCAAATCGTCGCATAATCATAGCTTAAAACAATATCCACAATCGTCATCATACAAACCGAATAATATCGGCTTAGAACCAGTGATTCATACAGGTAGTATCGACGAACATATGATGACCAATCCTGTATCTATCTTACCCCCGAAACCATCTCATATTCCTCCACCAAAGTGGGGTTGTTTGAAAAATGGTTCTTTACCAACATATCGGAATTGGACAAATATTACACAGAAGAAACCATTTTCATCGGAACCAGTAGTTTCTGCTCAACCTATTCGCGATGAAAGGAAACAAGAAATAATGTCTACTATGTCGGCATTGTCAGCATCTCTTCACAAAACACCGCCAAATCGTTATTTGAAACAGAAACGAATTGTTCGACGAACATACAAGGTCGGGCGGTCAGCAATACACCAAAAAATTGGCGTTCTCGTTTCAAATCGGACTGTTCGCAATAATTGCATGAATACTGCACAAGGATTGAAACAAACACCCATCGACGACGTGAAACGATATCTAGTAAAAAGGGGTTTTATTCGCGTGGGGTCATCAGCCCCAAATGATGTTTTACGTAAAATGTATGAAACCGCAAAAATGATGTGCGGCGAAATCGACAATCATAACCCTGAAAATTTATTATACAATTATATTCATGATGGCGCAGATGAGTAACCACTTTCATGCAGTATGAAACATGTAAATAAGAGTTCCTGCGTATACAATTATACACATCCCCGATATTGCGGCGCAACATATAATACGATTGATTTTCGTCGTAGCGGCGTTAATTGCTTCTATCGACATAGGTTGTTTATATATTGGAATGGGAACGAATGTATCTATATCTGGGTCAGATAGTTTGTGTTTTCTAGATTTTTGCATATATTCATCCAAGTCTATAATACAAAATTGTCCATATTGTGTATCATCATAATATTCGTTTATTGGTTCCATGTTTTACCTATTATATTAGTAGGATATATTATTCAATTTTATCAACTGCATAATAATGTAAATCGATATAAAATATTATATATATATTATATCAGTAATAATGTCCGAAAATTCATCCATATATTTTGAGTACATACAATTAACAGCGCAATATCAATCAACGTATGGTGAAAATACAGTCGTTCTCCTTCAGGTCGGTGCGTTTTTTGAAGTGTATGGATTTAAATGTCCTGAAACAAATAATGTCCTATATAGCAAGATCAACGAGTTTACTCAAATGTGCAATTTGAATATTTCCGAAAAGAAGATTGTATACGATGGACGACAAGTATTAATGGCGGGATTTCGCGATTATACATTAGACAAGTATTTGCAGAAAATCACGGCTGGTGGTTATACCGCGGTTGTTTACATACAACATAAACAAGGGTCGGTTATTACGCGCGTTTTAGATAGTGTTCATTCAGCTGGAACATTTATGTCGTATGATACAGATCTTACACAACATGTGACCAACAATATCGCATGCATCTGGTTAGACGTTCATAAACCGGTTTTACAAAATCGAGTATGTGGTCAGATCGCATCCAAGACGCGCGATACAATGATTTGTGGAGTTGCTATTGCGAACATTTTTACAGGTAAATCGTATATCGCTGAATTCCAACAACCATTTTCGATTCAACCAACCACATTTGATGATCTTGAACGTGTTATGACTACTCATTTACCAAGTGAAATTGTCTTTATTTCACCCTTCGATGATGCACAAATTCAATCCATTTTACAATACTCGGGTATTCAAACGCGTGTGGTTCATCGTGTAGATAGTCGCATCTCAGAAAAGGTCGCGAATTGTATACAACAAAAGTATATATCACACGTCATAAATACGTTTTACGGCGATGATGCTATCAATACATATGGCGAATTCAATGTATACCCAACTGCAACCCAATCATTTTGTTTTTTACTCGACTTTGTCCAAGAACACAATCCCAATTTGGTGAAAAACATAGCCCCTCCCTGTTTTCATACGAATACAGAAGTGCTTCTCGCGAATCATACACTAAAACAACTAAATATCCTTGACGACCCGTCAAATGATGGTTCCCAATATGGACATTTGTCTTCGGTAAATGCATTTCTTAATAAATGTAACACGTCGATGGGACGCAGACAATTCTACTCGCAACTAGTTTGTCCTACCACAGATACCACTTGGTTGCGAACTGAATACGATATGACCACAGAAATGTTAAAACCGGATTGTTTCGAATTGGTCGCGGCAATTCGACGTTCATTAACACAGGTTCGTGATATCGAGCGTATATGTAGACAAATCGTATTGCGCAAAATATATCCATCGTCTATATATTTTCTATACCAATCCGTCCAAACTGCACGGTCTATACGGGAGATGTTGGAACATAATAGTAAAATTGTCTCTTATTTAGAAGGTTCAAATAAAGACATGTCCAAGATGTGCACGCGAGTTGTTGATTTTTTGAATAACCATTTCTATATTGATAAATGCAAGGGTGTTTCTACCACAACTGTATTTGACGAAAGTTTCATCAAACCAGGGTTCTGTGTAGAACTCGACGATTTAATCGAAAGTTATCGTGTAAATAACGAGACGTTCAAGCAAATCCATCAAACCATTAATGATGTAATCCGTGCGAATGATAAAACAGTGAATTCAGAAGTTGAATATGTGAAGATTCATTCCACCGAAAAATCAGGTATTAGTATGCATATCACGAAAAAACGCGGTCTGCTTTTGAAAACAATCATAAAATCCATGGGTGATTCGTCTATACCCAACATACCTGGTGTGAAATGGAATGAAATTAAATTCGCGAACGCTTCTGGTAATTTTGATGAAATTGACCTCCCCTATTTAACCAAGATATGTCGCGACTTACTTCACCAAAAGGACAATATCAATAAATGGATAAGCACTGCATTTCAACAATTATTGGCTTTAATTGAAAGTGAGTATTACGAAGATATTGAACATATTGCTACTTATTTGTCCCGCGTTGATGTTTTACAAACCAAAGCTTTTATCGCCAAGGAATATAAATATTGTTGTCCGGTAATTGCCGAGAATGCACCCAAGTCATTTGTCGACGCGAAAGCTCTGCGTCACGTTTTAATTGAACACATCCAGACAAATGAATTGTATGTAGCAAATGATGTGGTATTGGGAAATAATGAACAAGATGGTATACTTCTATACGGCACAAATGCTGTAGGAAAGACGAGTTTTATACGCGCATTGGGTATAGCAATTGTTATGGCGCAAGCCGGATTATTTGTTCCATGCAGTAACTTTTGTTATAAACCGTATAATGCGATATTCTCACGCATATTAGGTAACGACAATATGTTTAAAGGACTTTCTACCTTCGCAGTGGAAATGTCGGAGTTACGTGTGATTCTCAGACTCGCCGACGAAAATAGTTTGATTCTAGGAGACGAACTATGTTCTGGAACGGAAACAGAATCCGCCTTGAGCATTTTTGTGGCGGGACTCACTGAAATGCATATGAACAAATCGTCGTATATTTTCGCAACTCATTTTCATGAAATTGTTCATTACGACGAAATTAAAGAACTGACTAGACTCACGTTGAAACATATGGCGGTTCATTATGACCGAGAATTGGACGCACTTATATATGACCGAAAGTTGAAAGATGGACCCGGTAATCGCATGTATGGTCTCGAAGTTTGTAAATCGTTGCATCTTTCCGAAGATTTCTTAAAGCGGGCTTACCAAATCCGAACTAAATATTTCCCGGAAACAAGAGGTGATTTATCACACCCAGTTAGTCGATACAATGCAGCCAAAATCCGTGGTGTATGTGAACTATGCGAAGAGGATTTAGGTGAAGAAACACATCATTTGTATGCACAGGCGGATGCTGATGAAGATGGATTTATTGAACAACCAGACGGAAGTGTTTCACATAAAAATCATCCGGGCAATTTAATGTCGGTGTGTGAAGTATGTCACGACAAATACCATGCGTCAGGAGAGGATGTTATCTTACTCCGTAAAAAAACGAGTCGAGGTTACAAGATTGTTTCATAAAATTGATAGGTATTTTTAATAAGTTTGTATTGTATCAAACAACACAATTATGAGCACCGAAACACAAGTATCAATCGCAAACGTGAGTGAATTGGAGGATTATTCGATTGAAGATATCGAACTTGCGGATCAAATGGGAATGTCGGTTGACGACATGATCGAATTATTTCACCAATGGTCTGAAAATGAGGGTTTACCCATCGATGACACCCCGGAATATTCGCCCGAGTGGCCTACCGATTTCATCGGTGACGGATTTCATGCGAATAACTTCAGACATGTATATAATATTGCTGAAATGAGAGCAGATAATGATACCCCTCTTCATATGCCTCCAAAATATGCCGCCGCTGATATTTCGATGCAGCTGGATTTTGAACATGAATACGATTCTTCAGACACGGAATTGGATAAATCATAAATAGTAATGTGGGATTTCTCACTTTTGAAAAATAAAAAAACGGTTGAATACGACCATTTTTTATACACACTGACTACTACTAAATTTCAACCGTTTTCGTGTCGGTTGCGATTACGCTACCAACAACATCCGTTTTTTCGACGTTACCAATGCGAGTATACACAATTTCAACTTTTTTTTCACTAGCATATTTGGAAAACTGCTTGCACAATACTGCACCTTGTTTAATTATATACCGTAACGTCTTTTTATCCATATTATCCTCAATTTTCGCAATTACGTGCCCGGAAGGGTAACCTTCAACGTGGAACCACATGTGGTAATCCTCGGCATCGTCAATAATGTCGAAATTCTCATATGCATTTTTTCCAATCACGAATTCAACGTTGATCTTGAACTTTGGAAAATGAATGAATCTACTAATCGGCATTTTGATTTGTATACTAATATTTTACTATACAAATTAATAATCAATTTTACACTCAAATTATATGCATTTTATGATGAATTACTTGCAATTTCCGTAACATTTACCTCGATAATAATAAACATCGCGATTCTTTATCGAACTATCACTGTATACACGTTTTTGTTGGGGACCGTTTTCATTACCGTGCACACATTTTTCACCTCCAATCAACACACAACAGCTAGTTGTCGCACAAACGTCTTTTGATAATGAATTGCATTTTTCTTCGATATTTCCGAACATATCAGAGTCTTTGCAAAAACCCTCGTTTTGAGCTGATGAATTTTCAATCGGGTTGGGTTGGGTCTCGAATTTGAAATTGTTATTATACGCAGCTTGTTCATAGGATGGTTTGTAACCCATACCGCCATATTTTACAGTTCCGGGTTCGGTATATAAAGGAGAAGGTTGCATTTTAGTATCTTTACTATCGCCATTTAAATTTTCCATTTTATCTTTCCACGTATCCATTGCACCTCCGGGTGAAATATTCAAACTTGCTACATCAGAATCACATAGCGTTTTTCTTTGTTCATCTGTTAAATCCGAATCAGCTGCGCATAATTTAGCATGTTGTTCTTCATCCAGTGTATTTGTTGAAGTTGTATAATTATATGAATCTGGTGCAGATGTATCGTTTCCAGCCAAGTTATTTTGACTATTCGCATATGCGGTAGTCGCATTTTCATAACCTTCTTTAAAACGTTGAATGTGTGTATAGAGTAACCATAACACAAACGCGATAATAATACTATACCGAACATTCATAACCATAGAATTTGATATAATATTTCCAAGTGATATGCATTTGAATACACCTAAATATTTGGGGCTGAGTGTAGTTAATAATATTACGATTACAGCCAAACAAATATACATCATTATTTGTAATATTTAGACATTTTATTTTGTATAACAAAATTGAATTAGAGAGTATGATTTATGTAATACATTATATATATATCGAGAATGATCATTCCTATTAAATGCTTTACATGTGGTTGTGTTTTGGCGGACAAATACAGATACTACCAGGACGAAGTCCGTAAAATCAAAATCCAAAAGGGTAATGACCTTGAGAAGGTCGTATATTTAACAAAGGATCATATTGAAAAGACACCCGAGGGTGTAGTATTGGATAATCTCAAGTTGACCAATGTATGTTGCAGGCGTCATATGTTAACTCATGTGGATATTGAGTAAGTTGATTATCGTAAAAAAACAATTATCCGTTATCGGGGGGTATTTTTTTATTTCGAATAAAGCGAATATCTCTATATTACATATATACAATGCATACTCAAAAGCATCACGGTAAAAAGACCTTACACAAGAAGAGAAAGACAAAGAGTGTGCGTCGTAAACGCACCATTCGTCGTCGTAAAATGAGGGGTGGTGTTAGTTTTAACGAACAACTCAACTTCGCCGAAATACCAAAGGCTGATTACATCCCTCTCAATACTGAGATTGGTAGTTCGGGTGACCCACAAAATGGACTTGTAGATTCTCGATTATTGATGGGTGGAAAGATACGCAAAAGATTGTCGCGTCGTAACAGAACAAAGCGCTCACGCAGAAGACGTGGTCGTAAAATGAAGGGTGGGTCATTGATGGGCACGGATTTACTTACCGGGTTGAGCACATCTACATCGAATGAGGTATTATCATTTGGAACCACTGGTGGAACCAATTTAATGAATGCTAATATTACAGGTTCTGCAAGTCAAGGTGGTCCCGAACTACATGCTACAACTACGATGGTTCCAATTGCATAAATGATAATACATATTTTCTAATAGTATATTATAATGGCTATTTCCGGACTGCGTAAACTTTGCACACCTTCTTATGTTTATTTAGTGATTTCTTCCATTGCATTGGTTGTTATGTTATACCAAAATGTGGGAAATGTTGATAAATACTGTCTCGGTTCTTACACATGTAGTGTATCAAGCACCGCTCTTATCTTTGTAATTAAGGCTGTCTATATCCTCTTCTGGACATGGATTCTGAACCTTATGTGCAAGTCAAATGCTACTGGTATCGCATGGTTCTTGTTACTTCTTCCCGTTATTCTCATGTTTGTTCTTCTGTCTGCAATGATGATTGGTGACATAGCTTAGGAATATAGATTCGAACAATAAAAACAATACACTTATTTGTTACGTGTATTGTTCATTTAGCGAAATATATGTAGACGTAAAATTGATTTAAATATAAAGTTTTGTTATATTAGTATTATTCACGTTAATTATGGAACCTGCACTAAAACAATTTTCAGAAGAGGAGGATATCCTTAGATTCACATTACACGGTGTAAATGTATGTTTTGCGAATGCGATACGTCGCACAATATTATCTGATATCCCCATCGTCGTTATTCACACTGATACACATGAAACAAACCAGTGCACAATCAAGCGAAATACTGGACGTCTTCACAATGAAATTCTCAAACAACGATTAAGTTGTATCCCGATTCACACCACTCTTCTCCGCGATACCGATTCGGAAAAGGCTCTTCCTGGGAATTATTCGCTCATATTTGATGTGAAAAATGATACAGACAACACACTATTTGTGACCAGTGGAGATTTTAGGTTGAAGGACAAGGCAACAAACGCCATTTTGTCTAAGGAGGAAATGGATAAACAATTTCCAGGATTATTCCCTATGAATGTGAGGACACAGTCCTATATTGATTTCGCACGCCTTCGCGCCAAGATGAGCGATGAACTCCCCGGTGAAGAACTATCTCTTGTTGCTGACTTCTCAGTAAGCACCGCGAAGGCTACTGGTATGTATAACGTGGTTTCCAAGTGTGCTTACGGTAATACCCAAGACAATACCAAGGTAGTTTCTGCATGGGATGCACATGAAGCAAAAATGCGCACAGAGGGAGAACCGGAGGCTGATATCAAATTTCAGAAGGAGAATTTCCGAATTTTGGACGCACAAAGACATTTTGTTCCAGATAGTTTTGATTTCGTCGTGCAAACAATCGGTATTTATGAAAACAAGGATTTAATCCGCAAGTCGTGCGCTGTTTTGCAGAATAAGTTGATTGATATCATCCAAGGAATCGCAACAATCCCTATCGTCGTTAGTGATACAACAATGGATAACTGTTTCGACATTCGTCTTGAGGATGAGGATTATACCCTAGGTAAGGTAATCGAATATATTCTATATACCAAGTTTTATGAAGGCGAAAAGACATTGACCTTCTGTGGATTCAAGAAGTTTCATCCTCATGATACGCGGTCTACCGTTCGTATCGCGTTCGGTAAAAAGAGTGATATATCACGTGTTCGTGAATATTTAAAGGAGGTTTGTGTTGACGGTCAGGATGTGTTCAAGAATATTTATGGATTATTCAAATAAAATTGTTGAGTTGGTGTTGTCGTATATTGATTTTTTTATGCAGGAAATGTGTCGTCATGTAATTTGATTAAGAACGCCAGATATTTATACAATCCATTCATATCGCGCCGTTTCGCGTATTGTTCACATATCAATTTGTTGAAATCTGAAAATATCTCGTCGTAATCATCCACATGTTCATCATCCCATGAACGGACAATTTGAATAACTCGTCCATTTTCATCCCGGATTTTGTCTTTGTCCCATATGAAATAACAGCTTAGAAATGCATGTTCCGTTTGGGGTGGATTTGTCGCATATTTGAAATAGGTTTCTAATAAATACGGTGTATAATAATATTCGCTCAGTTCGTGCAGTGTTTCTTCCCAATTATATTCGTGCATCCAGTTGTGAACTTTAACTTCGTCTACAATAGAATTATGTATAGGTTGGTTTACATTTTCAGGTAGGATAGTAGTTTCGGTCATAGTAAGTTTCACTGGGTTGTTACAATATGAATATAATGGAGAATATATATCAATTTTATTTCCGAATATATGCGCAAATAAAATTATATCGTTTATTTAGGGTCGAATGTCTTACATATAGATGTTGCTTTGTCGCCTAAAATTAGTGTTCGGTCGTCTAATGGTCGTTCACATACATCCTTTACTACGGATTCTTTATTAAACGTCCGTAACGATGTTTTATCATAACCAAAACGTGCCTTCATTGCTGTAACAAATTGTATATCATTGTGGTATAATACTAATCTATCCTCTAACAAATCCTCGTATTTCTGCCCTCTGATGCGACCAAACGCTAATAACCCAGAAGTAAGTAATCCTCCTCCTCGTCTCTTTTTTTTAGTAGAACCCGATTTTACCTTTCGCCTTCGTGTTGACCTAGTGTTCGTCATTGTTATAATATATACATATATATATTATGCGTTATATAAGCATTGGTTGTGCATGTAACGTGAAACATCAAATACAAAAACACAAGGGTGCATGTAAAACATTGTTTTTCGATTGGTTAATTACAAGTATGGATTCGGTGATTTCTGTCTTGAACTGTGCCGATATAGAAGATATTTTGAAGATTGGTAATATTGTGATAGATTCAACTAACCCTATTCATAATAATAAATCGAAGATGTTAATAACATCGTTACCGTATTGTGCTTCTATGCATGATATAGGAAGGATTGTGAATAAAAAGTCGATTTGCGACTTTATTGATAAATATACTAGACGATTCAATCGATTGATTGAACGTATTAAGTCAAATGAAAAAATTTATTTCATCAGATATAATAAAATATCCGAGGACGAAAAGGCATTGTTTATTGAGGCAATTTTAAAAATAAATCCAATATGTGATTTCGCTCTTGTAAATATAATTATCAGACAATCCGATTATAATAAATCTCGAATAGTTAAAGATGATTATTTTTTAGAAATAAATATACCCGATAATAAAGTCGGTGATTGGACAACGTCGTCTTTCAACTGGAAACAGATATTTCTAGATATCGAAAATCACATATAATACACCGACCAATATTACGGCAATTGTTCATCCTCTTTCACACGTTTTGTGTTTTTCAATATATCCATTTGTCGTGTCTTACTATCAAATAGACTGATAGTATTACATACGCCCATTTTTAGACTCCGAATTGAGTCTTGTTTACGTATTTTGTACTTGTATAATACATTTTCATATTCGTCTTCGTCCTCAAAATCCTCTTCGTCTGGAGGGGGTCCAACTTCCAACTCCAATTTTCGAACGAACTCCGATTGTAATTGGAAAAATGATTTGTTAATCGCATTTCCTATGCTAGCTCCTGCTCGTTCAAATCCGTCCACGTATCTGATGAACTCGGCTTCGCCATATAGTTGACGATTTTCGTCCTTTTTTTTCTCCTTTACATAATGAACTCCGTTTTTTACGTCGGTCGTTTGTATAAAATTCATATCTTGTGGGTTATCTTTCATACATTTGAACATGATGTCGTATACACTCGTTGCCAGACATATTTGATTATTTGCTATATTTCTGTAATTTTCCTTGAAAAAATCTGTGCATTGCTTCACGTACCTGTCTGTGAAATCATGGATTGATTCCGCATCTTTACATGTATTTGTTAAATAAAAGTTTAGAGTGTTGTTATTGGTTGTGTTGTTATTGGTTGTATTACCCATTTTGGGTATTACATCTATCACTTTGTTTACTAAATCATGGTTTCCTTTTACGGATTCTTTTAGAATTTCTCTCGTATTTTCTTGATTTTGAATTTGCATTTCCTGGTATTTCTCCATCATCAACATGAACATTGATTTCATATCACTCTTTTCTGCACGCTCCGCGTGCAGCTCCGCTACCAATTTTTCAATTAGATCATCTCGGTTTTCTTGAATCGGATGATTCGTCGATATGGGAGTTTCTTGAATATTCACAGCATCAATACTATTATAATCGCATTTTTGTCTATGATTCCACAAGGACGATTGATGTTTATAAGTGTGACCACATTCACAGCTATATACACTAGGCGCCTTTGGAATTATAGTTGAACGTATTATTCGTATTTTATGTTTTGCAGTGTTCAAATGTTTATTATATCCACTTAATTTACTGCATTTAAAGCTGCATGTTTCACATTCAAATTTCCAAGAACTTTCACGAATGTTTAATTTCGTCATTTACCGTATACAATACGAACATAAAAAGTGCCTAAACATAATACGAGTCCGTTCTATTCAAAATGTGGTTGCAGTCAAACGTATTATCGGTTTTATAAATCACTGCATTCCAGTAACAATTTATATTTTGGAAAAATGTGTGTAAGAGAGTTGCTAGTATATTGTATTTTGGAACTTTTTAAAAAGTTCCATTGTGAAATACTTTGAACTCTTTTATATCGTATCTTTTTTGAGGTTTGTGGGAAATATCCCATTGATTTACCAAATTGTGTGGGAATTCATTATTGTTGTTTTTTATTCCCATAAAATTGAATCCAATATGTTCTGCCTCAGTTAAAATATCAGCGTAATGAATACAATGTTAGCTTGCGTATCATACATATTCCACTGCAAATCCGAATACGACGAACCTGTCGAAACTGATGCGCGTCTACAGCTTGCGGATTTTCATAATACAAAGGCATATATTCCTAGAATTACATATGGTAAGGTGATAAAGGTGTATGATGGAGATACTATTACAATTGCCGCGTATTTACCTGAGTCAGATGAACAAGTATATAAATTCTCAGTGCGTTTGCGTGGGATTGATTCAGCTGAAATCAGAGGGTCTTCTCCTACTGAAAAACAACATGCAATTGTAGCACGCGATGCATTACATGCTAAGATATTTAATAAATATGTGAAAATCGACAATGTCGCTACTGAAAAGTATGGTCGCCTATTATCGGATGTGTATTTTGAGGATTGTTGCATCAACGAATGGATGCTTACCAACAACTACGCCGTAAAATATGAGGGTGGAACGAAATTGCGCGATATCGCATGGGATAAACCACTATAAAATTGAATGTTTTGCATAATATATGAAAATACCGAACCATTGAATTTTTTGTTATCTATTGTTTATATATAGTTAATTATTACAATGTTTAGTTGGACACGTCGAACACAACTAAATACCATATTCACAGATGAAACTATTCGAATAGCAGTAAAAGCATGGTTGACTAACGAAGAGAGTGCGAGTATAACATATGGTCACATTTCAACATGGAATACTGAAAATGTTACTAATATGAGCAAAATGTTTTATAGTGCTCATTATTTTAACGCGGATATTAGTAAGTGGAATGTGTCCAAAGTTACTAATATGAGCAATATGTTTAAGCTTACTCATAGTTTTAACGCAGATATAAGTAAGTGGGACGTATCCAAAGTTACTAATATGAGCGATATGTTTATGTTTTCGGATGCATTTAACGCAGATATAAGTAAGTGGGACGTATCCAATGTTACCAATATGTCCTATATGTTCAGTGAAGCTACCAGTTTTAACGCAGATATTAGTAAGTGGGACGTATCCAATGTTACCAATATGTCCTATATGTTCTATGCGGCTACCAGTTTTAACGCAGATATAAGTAAGTGGGACGTATCCAAAGTTACTAATATGAGCGATATGTTTAAGCTTGCTCATAGTTTTAACGCAGATATAAGTAAGTGGGACGTATCCAATGTTACCAATATGTCCTATATGTTCAGTGAAGCTACCAGTTTTAACGCAGATATTAGTAAGTGGGAAGTGTATAATGTTATAACTATGTCCCATATGTTCAGTGAGGCTACCAGTTTTAACGCAGATATTAGTGGGTGGGAGGTATTTAAAGATGCTAATCGGTCAATGATGTTCGATGGTGCTACAAGTTTTGACGCAGATATTAGTAATTGGAGTGTGGTTAACCACACGCGTACGAAAGAAACAATGGGCATTGCAAAGAGTGTTGTTGAGTTGAGAAATGCAGGAAAATCATTTGGAGCTGTTACTAAATACCAAGGAAATATATTTGTCGGCACATTAATGTATTTTGAACTCATTAAAGAATATAGTGGACAGTGTTATGTATATATGAGTGATGGTGATAAAGTAGGTCCTAGTGGTATACATATATATATTGGTGCATTCTCGATATTCTCGAAATTCAGCAATTATCACAAATCTATATTATCTACTAAAAAACAAATCATTGCCATAAAGGCTTGTGTTGATAGAGGGGTTGAGACAATTATTATACCATTGTATATTCTTACCAGTAGGGGTGAGGGTCATGCAAATACATTGATTTACCGAGTAAATCAACGGGTTATTGAACGGTTCGAACCACATGGTGCACAATCCGAGCTGGGTAGTTTCTGGTTTAAAGATGGGAATAGTCAAATAGACGTTAAACTCAAAGAGTTAATCGAGGTAAAAAAAGTTTTAGGAGAAGGTATTACATATAAACCACCACACCTAATATGTCCTGCTGCGAGGGGACTTCAAAGTTTAGCGGAGGTTAATCGTGATTTAACCGAAGAAGGCTTCTGTTTAATGTGGTCATTATTTGTAGCAGAAATGGTATTACGTAATCCGTTACAATCTACAGAGGAAGTAATTAATAACATTTTTGCAATTTCAGATAAGAACCCAGAATATCTAAGAGATGTTATACGAGGATATGCGATAAAAACAGAAAGGACTATTAATAATTTAACTCAACGAATCCTGAATAAAGAATTTGTATATAAAGATCAACCATGGTCTAGTTATTCCCAAGAAGAACTCGTAAAATTTGACGCATATATATTAGATTTAGTGTTTCAATCTAAATCGGCTAACACAAAAAACAAAATAAGCGATAAACTAGAACCCGATACTATAGATGCTGATGTATCTGGTGGGGGGATTAACAGGAAACGACGAAATACCAACAAATGTAATAAAAAAAGTAAGAAACGACGAATTGCCAACAAATGTAAGATAAATTGTAATAAAAAAAGTAAGAAACGACGAATTGCCAACAAATGTAAGATAAATTGTAATAAAAAAGTAAGAAACGACGAATTACCAACAAATGTAAGATATAAAATTGATTTATATACTTATCACCCATGGATTGTAATACTTGTTACAAACCATGGAAAAACGTTTGAATACTAAATTTGATGCGTATATCAAGAATTTCAAGGATGGAATTCGCGATACTGTATCGAAACTGCTAATGCCTCAAGAACAGGCAGCAACTTTGATGGAATATGTGTATGAATATGAACGTCTAGTGTTGGAAAAGGAGGATTTCATCAAGCGAAAGCGGGTGAAGAATTCAATTCCCGAAAACAATCGATGTCTAGCAAAGCGCGCAACCGGTGAACAATGCACCCGACGTCGAAAAGTCGAATGTGAATTTTGCGGAACACATTCAAAGGGAACGCCACATGGATTGATTGCTCAAGCTGATACGAATACACCCGCGATTCAGAATATTGAGGTGTTTGCTCAAGAAATCAACGGAATCGTCTATTATTTAGACCAATATCAAAATGTATATAATACGGAGGATATTATGTCTTCTAAAGAAAATCCGAATATTATTGCGAAATGGGAACGTATAGATGGAGTATACAAGATTCCTTCCATGGGACTTATGTGATTATTATTTATCAACTTTACGCACAATTACCTCTTTCACAACCTCTTCACGATTGCTCAATATAAAATTATTAACCTCATTCGCCATGGATGTATTACCCTTATAGTAGGTAGAAAGTATATTTAGAAGCATTTTTTTTGTAATTGGCTTCTTTGTTTTGCGACTCGCATATTCAATTCGACCATTGTTGATATCTACACTGTCGATTTCATTTTCTTTCATTATATTCATTAATTCGGCAGATAAGGAGTCTTTCGTCTGTTTTCTAGCAGAAACCTCTTTTTTTAGAGCTCGCATTTCATTATCGTTTTTTACCCATTCACGGATTGTATTAATTAATTTAGGATTAGGTTCCATAGTTGTATACTTTACTAACATATTTTTTATATTGTATTTCTCCTTGTTTTTATAGATGGTAATTATATAGGTCATGATTTTTATAAATAGACGCACGAACAATAGTGTAGCAATGCGTGACCCTTCGAAAAACTCATATTCGTCGATTCAACCTATTACCGCGAAATGGGCTCCTCCTATACATAATTATTCTGAATCCGCACCACAAGTTGTCGCTACAGGTTCGAATGGGATGTTGTGGGGGAAACCCACGTGGTATATGTTGCACACTCTTGCTGAAAAAATAAAACCCGAGTATTTTACACGACTTCGCGGAGAATTGTTAAATCTTATCATGCGTGTTTGTGATAATTTACCTTGCCCTGAGTGTGCGAATCACGCAACCGCGTATATAAATAGAATCAATTTCGATAACATTCAGACCAAGGGTCAACTAAAGTTAATGCTGTTTCAATTTCACAACAGTGTAAATGCGAAAAAGAATTATCCGCTTTTTCCGTTTAATGATCTAGATTCTACCTATGATCGTGCAAAGACGACCAATATTATTACGAACTTTTTTCATCATTTTTCAAAGACCACATACAGTGGGCGCATGGGAACCGAGAATTTTCATAGAACACGGACAGTTCGTGATATTAAGGGTTGGCTTCGCACCAACATCCAATATTTTGATAATTGATTCGAATTATTACATTTGTTATTCAATGTAATAATGAAAAACTTACTCGCGTTCTGATGTATACACAATTAAATCTACCAATCGATTACTATACCCCCATTCGTTATCATACCATGATACCAATTTAACAAATGTATCGTTCAATGCTATACCCGCTTTTACGTCTAATATGCTACTCCTTGAATCACCCTCGAAATCTTTACTTACTAAATCTTCGTCTGTCCAACCTAAAATTCCATTCATTTCATTTTCAGAAGCGCGTTTTACTACATTCACGATGTTTTCATAGGTGGTCGGTTTACTCAACTTTACAGTCAAATCTACTACGGAAACGTCGATTGTGGGGACACGAAACGCCATACCTGTTAATTTTCCCTTCAATTCCGGGATAACTTTTCCAACAGCACTTGCCGCCCCTGTGGAAGATGGGATGATATTTACTCCGGCACTACGACCACCTCTCCAATCCTTCGCAGATGGACCGTCAACTGTCCGCTGAGTTGCGGTTGTGGCGTGTATTGTAGTCATCAAACCTTCTTCTATGCCGAAATTTTCATGGATTACTTTTACTAAAGGGGCTAGACAATTTGTGGTGCAGGATGCATTTGAAAAAATAGTTTCACCTTCATATTTGTCGTTATTCACACCCATTACAAACATAGGCGCATCATTGGATGGTGCTGAAATTACGACCTTTTTTGCTCCACCTAACAAATGCAAGTTTGCCTTTTCGATTGTTGTAAACATACCAGTTGATTCTACCACATAATCGACCTGGTGTTTACCCCATGGTAAATCGCTAGGATCCTTTTCAGACAATCTATGCACAATGTTGTTATTACAAAGAAATGTATCGGATGTAACATCTGTGTCTATTTCATATGCAACTTTACCGTGAACACTGTCGTATTTCAATTGATACGCCATATATTCTAACTCGGAGAATGGGTCATTTATCGCGACAACCTCAATGTTTTCCCCACGTAAACGACGTTCTTCTATACATCTAAACACAAGACGTCCAATTCGACCAAAACCGTTGATACCAACTTTGACCATTATAGATTGTAAATATAGTTTTATTTTTCACCATAATAGTATTTTCCAATAGTCAAGTGTATACCCGTTGAAATTTAAATCGGTTTCTTCGCACCATTTACTGCTCTGCATCTATATAAACTTTTGGTTGGTTGGGAGCATACATCTTTGTTCGCAATTCCACTAAAATAAGCTAGATTCGGCACTCCTGTCGAATCGACCACCATTGCCCATAATGCGCCCATTAATCCACCTATGATCAATGATGTGAGCAAATATTTTGGAACAGAACAACGATTGGTTGAACTCCAGAACATATCAGCAACAATTACGACTGGGAATAGGATGTATGTAGCAATATTTTGGTTTTGTAAATTGTTTACACCGATGAAATAAGACAAATACGCCAAGGTATAACCAAAGACGGTTTGACTAAGGGGTAATTTCGATATAGGTCCTCCATTACCAAGAGTTAGTTGAGAGCATTTTGCCTGAGAGAATTTGTTTTGGGGTTGTGCATTTTCCCCTTCATCCACATTGGGTAGTATGCTGGCTACCAGAACCGTGGCGAATGACGCAATAAATAAACCTATTAAATACATGATACCTTTTAGGTCTTGATTAAACAGTGATTGTAATGTGAAATAGCTCACAATAATAAACGGCGCTAGCCGAAAAAACATGTATAAAATGTTTATTAAGTTAAGGTCCATTCTACAATATCTATTATAGTAATCATAGATATTGTAATACTCTAAAACTGTGTATTGTCGTTTTTACTCGAAAACGTGTTTCATTGCTTCTTGGATATTATCAACGGGATGAAACGACATTTCTGTTAAATCTAGCAGTGCGCCGTATTTTTCAATGAAATCTTCATAATCGGTTTGGTTTTCAAGTGGATATAGGATCTTTTTAACACCGGCTTTGATGCTGCCTAATATCTTGGAATCGAGTCCACCAATTGCGGTAATTCTACCTTGTAAGTTGGTTTCACCCGTCATGGATATCGTGTTGTTGATTGTCTTATTGTTCAATAAACTGTATAATGATAGTGTGATTGCTCCACCAGCGGAAGGTCCATCCTTGGACACTGCTCCTTCTGGACAGTGAATATGGAGACCATGATTCTTTGTTTCTTCGAACTCTTTGAGAAGTTCCTTCTGTCTATCCGGAGGAGTCAATGACCAAGCTAGTGTTTTTGCTACAGTCATACTCTCTTTCATAACATCTCCTTGCATACCAGTGAGCTTGAGATCCAAGAAGGCTCCTGCTGGGTAAAACTGGCTCTGAATTGGGATTATTCCACCTTTTCCAAGGGCATTCGCCCACATACCATTTATTGTTCCTACAGATGGTTCCCGGTGAATCTTCATATCATGCACCTTTCTGTATTTCTTCAGGTAGGTTGTTCCTAAATCCTCGATGGTTACCTTTATAGGTAATACGATATCACTTTCAATATCTTTATCAACGTTCAATAATTTGAGATTAATCTCACCGAATAAATCGAACAATATTTCCTTCAACTTTCTCACACCAGGTTCCATTGTATATGTCTCAATCACATGCTTCACGACCTCCTCGGATAATTCGACAGTGTTCTCGAAACCCATCTTCTCATTTAACTCAGGAATCATAAACTTTTCAACAATAACAACCTTGTCTGACCAAGATAAGTTATCAAAACGAATTCGGTGAATACGGTCTAGTAACACACGATCGATTTGGTCGGGGTCGTTGTAAGAAAAGATAAATAATGCCTTGGATAAATCAAACGGAATACCGCTGAAAAATCGGTCTTGGAATTCATCATTTTGGGTTGTATCTATTAAATGGGTGAGAATACCAATAATCTCACGCCCTTGTTCAGTTTTACTCACTTTATCCAGCTCATCAATATAGATGATAGGATTCATGCATTTGCTCTCGATCAACACGTCTACTATCTTACCCCATGTAGAGTTCACATAGGTGTAATTATGACCCTCCAAGGTAGATCCATTAGAAGAACCACCTAGAGCGATGAACGACATGGGTCTTGGAACACCCTCTTCATCTTGTAAACAGATGGATAAACCTCGTTTGGCTAGAGATGTTTTACCGACACCAGGGGAACCTTCAAATCCGAAACAGTAACCCTTTTGTTCACCGTTAATCCACTGTCCGACGATTTTCAAGATTTGTTCCTTTGCCTTAGTGTGTCCATATATAGACTCGTCCAAGAAATGATTAATATCGACCATCTTTTGCTCTACATCGACGATTTCTTTGCGGATTGTCTTTACATTGTTGTAAATATTCAGATTCAGATGGCTTGGATTTATCATTTGCAATATATCGAAAACCTTGGTCGTTAATTCCTGGTTTGTTCTTGCAGAAGTTAGTTGTTCATTGATGAATGATACCAACTTGGGCTTTGTTTTATGGTCATCAGTTAATGTGTTTACGAACAGTTTCACAGCGGATACCAATTGTAACTTTGTCATCTTGGACACCTTGCTTACACATTCGTCGATTGTGCTATTTGAAATGAATTCCATGATAGTGTTTGATGCACGATCAATCTCATATAATGTATACTTGTCTTTTACATCGATATTCACGTCCACAATCTCACGTGCCTTCTTGAATATTTCATTCACATAATCCATTTTACATAGGATAGGCTCTTTACGATATATACCAAATGGGACTCTTACCAATCCCTCTAGCCATTGTTTCGACTTATTTCCTTGGTCGTCGGATTTCCCCTTCACATCCTTTAATTTTAACATAGCACGATTACGAATTTTATCGTTAGCACGCATCAGAAGAACTTGTTGTTCAAGAGATATTTTATTATCATCACACTTCGACATGGTGTCTTGTGTGTATTCTATCGTATTAATCATTGTTTCCTTGAAATACTGCTTCAATTTCCAAGGCATAGAATCATATATCATCATTTGCTCACGATTATCATTACCTTCTACGTTATCTATAGACCCGATTAGATCATATAACATGTATGCGATATATTGCACCTCATTGTCCAAATTATATAAAAACAAATGAATCAGCATTTTACGTCTAGAAGATAGATCCATATCGAAAAAGTGTTTCACAATCCCCTCTACGCGATTGTTTTTCACATACTTTACATCAGTCATGATTGAGAGAAATTGCTTTTGTAAATCGTTCACACTGTAAATCAGAATGTCTTTTAAAGAAAGTGCTTCTATCCATCTTTCAACAATACCAGCTAATTCAGTATTCTCTGCTAATTTTTCGCGAATCTTGGTCAAACGTTTCTTTACGAAAACGTTTTCTTGTAAATATTGTAGCGGGACATCGCGCATTATACCATTCACACATATGCATTTTTTATCGTTGCTATTGCGAAGTAATACTCGGACACCATATACAGATTGATGCAGAGATGAATACATGGTAGATGGCTCAAAACATTCTAGATGAGCCTGAGGTTCAATGTTCATGGTATAGTCATTAATTTTGTCGATAGGTTCATTTGTAACATCACTATCGCAATCTGACCAAGGCACATTCTTATATCCAACCGGAATCATGTATTTCTCGAGGATGCTCAACTTGTCGGCAATAATAGTGTTTTCTGCATCATATGTATGTAACCGATTGTATTTAACACCAAAGACCACATAGCAGATATCCGTCATGGATTCGGTTCCGTGTGTTGAAAATAATATGGATAGTTTATCAAATATTTTTTGAATATCTTCAATCGTCTTGGCGGTATCTTTCTCACTTAATGGTAAGGAATCTAAGATTTTTTGCGAAGAATTGTATATTTCATGTAAATGGTCGACACATTGAGAAATGCTACTGTTACTAAACACATCGTAGTGTTTACATAAGTCGAGTGATAAATAGGTTTTTTGTATAATATCGACTAAGGTATCCAGTTTATTCTTAATAAACTTGTTGAAATCGGGATTACCAACATCCTTGGTTTCAACTGCTACATGTATATTTTCAACATCTATTGCGTCTTTCTTTGTAGGCACGACAGACGTTGGTTTCTTCTTAGATGGGATAATTTTGGTTTTGACCATTCCTCAAATATATAATTTACGTATATATTTAAAATTCCCCCAGATAAATAACTAAATCGATATAGACAGTTGATTATATGTTCTATTATCTATCCATTATGGGAATACCAAGCTATTTTTCACATATTATTAAGAATTATTCGAATATTATTCGTAAATATAGTCAGATACCGAATATAAATGGTGTTTTGGTTCAATATCTACTAATGGACTGTAATTCGATTATTTATGATGAATTTCGTAAAATGGAGGAGCAGCGCGATGGGGCAACCTATGTTACGTCTGATATGGAAAATACGTTAATTCGAAATGTGATTAAGAAAATTAGTAGTTATATTGGATACATTAAGCCAACTAAGCTCGTATATATCGCATTTGATGGAGTTGCGCCTCTAGCTAAAATGGAACAACAGCGAACACGTCGCTATAAAGGAAGCACCCTTTCCAAGATGAATTCAATTATTACAAAAACTGTCTCTAATAGTGACTCGTGGAGCACTTCAAACATCACACCTGGAACGGGTTTTATGCAGAAGTTGACTAAACAGATTACGATATCGTTTGGTGGACTGGAAAAACATTACAATGTGAAGGAGATTATTGTCTCCGGAACCGATGAGTGCGGTGAAGGAGAACACAAGATGTTTCGGTATATACGTAATTCTCATTCCATCACACCTAAAGACAGTATCGCTGTATATGGACTAGATTCGGATCTGATTATGCTTTCCGTGTTTCATTGTAAGCTCGTCCAAAATATTTACATTTTTAGAGAACGTCCCGAATTCGGGAAGCACTTGATTCCGTCAGACTCAGGTGAGGCAGATGAGTATTTGTTTCTCGATATCCTCGCATTTTCCAAGGCAATTCTCTCGGAAATGCATTGTGAAAGTAGCGATGTCCACCGACTATATGATTACATCTTCATGTGTTTCTTTCTCGGGAATGATTTCCTCCCACATTTCCCATCACTCAATATTCGAACTACTGGTATAGACACTCTATTGACCACCTACCGAAATGTAATTGGAAAATACAAAGACCGTTTTTTTATCAATGAGCAAATGGTGATTGAATGGAAATGGGTTACTCTGTATATCAAAGAACTCTCAAAACACGAACATGAGCGTATATTATGCGAATATGAGTTACGAGATAAATGGGGGCGTAAAAAGTGGCTCGCTGGAAGTAATGATGACCGCGATTTTACAGTGCAAAGTGTTCCCGTTATTTATCGCGCAGAAGAAATGTATATCTCACCGAAACATCGGTCGTGGGAAAAACGGTATTATACTTCACTGTTTCCATCTGAACATAATGTGAAAGACGTATGTATGAATTATTTGGAGGGTTTAGAATGGGTGTTTCGTTATTACACGATGGATTGTCCTCACTGGAAATGGAGATATCAATATCATTACCCACCCCTGCTCGCCGACCTCGTGAAAGTTGTGCCGACTTCTGCATGTGAACTCATTAATGACCGTGATGTCGACAATGAACCATTCTCAGATAGTGTTCAACTCGCATATGTGTTACCTCCGTCGAGTCACGCACTGTTGGCTCCTCATATAAAACGCGATTTGGAAACCACATATTCGGAATATTCATCTACCGACTTTTCATTTCAATGGGCATTTTGCAGATATTTTTGGGAATCTCACGCATTACTTCCCGAAGTGTCGATAAATGTCTTGAACGAATGGGAGAAAAGATGGAACAAAGCCTAGGTGTAAAATTGATTGTGTTGTTGTATTCAAAATAACACTATCAATCATGTTGGAACATATTATACCATTTATTACAAGTGGCGCCATTGTTTACAGCGCTTTTATAATTATACATTATATTGCCGCGAATATATATCCGCGGTTCTGCACACCCATCACCATAAGGGGTTTTATTGTGTCGCTGTTTATGGTGGTTGCACCACCTTGCGAGGCAATGCGGTGGGCGATTGGCTACACCGGCACCCAAATCCGAAATATGTGGTTCTGGATAGGAGGATATTTAGTGCTTTGTGTAGAAAGTATTGTTCGGAAATATATTACGTCCAGTAATGAGGACAAAACACCCAATCCGATTGCGAATACACATCATATGTTAAAACGCAGCGACACGGGAGATATTGCTAATTCCAAAACAGATTAAATAATGCATTTCAAAACCATATTTATAGTGTATGTATATTCTAAACAAATCTTGGTTATGACTACTATAAAATCAACAAACCAGACTATTCATCTAACCGTTCCAAATACGGAAATCATTGATGTCTCGAAAATATACTCTCGGGTATTTTTTGATGCATTCAAAATGATCGGATATCGTATTTATATGCGCAGCAGTGACGGCACCCTTACCGAAACATCGTCAGTTAAAACACCAAATTCCGAATTAAAACAGTTTAGTGATGTATTTGGCGAAGAACAAACCCCCAATGGATATACGTCGTTACCGCTGGATTATGATATTGAAGACGATGAAAAAGAAGAGGAAGATCTTGGTATGTTGAATACCATAACGCAATATGTTTCGCGCTTTTCATCACAAAGTAAGGAAGCAGTCGCGTCTGTGGAACTAAATGGCGGAATATTAATCTCATTTCCACTCGATGTGGAAAAACCGATTGTTGTCGTGGATGATTTATATACTACCATGGATCGAAATACCGAATCCGTTTTTCAATCAAGTAAGTCGTCAGTTGATTACGCCTTTATCGAAAATGTGTTGCGTGACTTATATGTTCAGGTTGATTATTTGAAACAGATTGACGTAATTTATACAGAGGTCAACACCAAATCATTGTATCGTATCCAAGACCGGTTTATTTTATTAGATAGCGTGAAACTAGTTCCAATTAAAAAAGAGGTTCGATCTGACCAAGAAAAGGTGTTATATTCATCTATTGTTAACCTCGTAGCAAAATTGTTAGGTCGCGAAGAGGAAACCGATTTTACCATACGATTCGCCGATATTCAAGATACTCGAGTGTTTTATGTATTGAAACGCCTTGAACTCGAGGGCGTGTTTGAATGGATTTAGACTGTCCGCGTTTGGAAATACATCAATAAATCTTTTTCGGTTTCCATTATAACATATAACAACATTATTTTTCGTTTGACTTGATATTTGCAATATAGTCATTGAATTCTTCATATATCGGACATGCACGAATATTTGATCTCATTTTTTTTATGGGGTCTTTGTTTTCGAGTTTTTTTCGAATAAACTCCTCCTTCAAGATTGCGACCTCTTTCCGCGCCTGATTTTGCGAAGCGTTAAGCACAGATTCCGTGTATATTTGGTTGATTAGTTTTATCAAATAATTTGTATCAACAATTTTGGGAGGCGTATTCATGAGGATATGTATTACATTCCGATATTCCAAGCCGCAGACAAAAAGGCAAGGGAGGCACCCAATCCCAAGCCAGTCACACAAAGCAGTCGGAGACAAGGGGGGTCGCAGGGGGGCAGAGCCCCCTGCTCACACAAAGCAGTCGGAGACAAGGGGGGTCGCAGGGGGGCAGAGCCCCCTGCTCACACAAAGCAGTCGGAGACAAGGGGGGTCGCAGGGGGGCAGAGCCCCCTGCTCACACAAAGCAGTCGGAGACAAGGGGGGTCGCAGGGGGGCAGAGCCCCCTGCTCACACAAAGCAGTCGGAGACAAGGGGGGTCGCAGGGGGGCAGAGCCCCCTGCTCACACAAAGCAGTCGGAGACAAGGGGGGTCGCAGGGGGGCAGAGCCCCCTGCTGTAGACAAGGGGGGTCGCAGGGGGGCAGAGCCCCCTGCTGTAGACAAGGGGGGTCGCAGGGGGGGCAGAGCCCCCTGCTGTAAACACCTGAGAAATATGTGATCGTTTTTTTCATGCAATGTTATGGGGTGGAAAACCCTAATAACCGATAAATCAATATCCGACTCATTTCTGGATAAGTAGTATTAGGGGTGTTTTTGACCGGAAGCCAGGTGTCCAAGATGCGCCCTTTGGGCGCATAATACCTTCAAATCCGAAGGTTTATAGAGTATCTGGTATACAAATCTTGGAAATGATAGTGTAATATGTTTCAAATATTACATTATTTATTCACACCGGTAACACTAAAGCGTTCATATTGGGTTTCTTGTATAGATTTGGCTTTGGAAACAATCTTTCCACTATGATTGATCGTTAAATCATTTTTTGTAAGACAACCGGATGTTTTATAAGATGTTCCACTCCAAACAGCCTGACGATTACCGAACAGATTATCATACGAAATACCACCGATGTCGTATTTGCCGTTTTTATTACGAACGGGACGTTTCAATGTTGCTATAATATTTGTATCAGTGTGATTGATCGGATCGTGTGTTTTTGTAGCAAGTTGAATAGCGTTTCGTGTGACTTTCCCAGACAGTGCATTACAGTGTTTGATTAACATATTATTTTCGACTAGAATTCGTTTATATTCAATGTTTAATAATGTATATTCATCTTTATGGGTAGTAATATTTAATAATGCGATTTGTTGCTTTAATTCGTGATTTTCGTGTTGAAGTTTGATATAATTATCGTAGCTGTATTCAACCTCTGTAATAATGCCCTTTATAGCCTTGTCTAATTCCAAAAAAGAGATATTATCAACAGTGATTAATTCTACGTATTTTTTACCCTGGATGGTAATAGTGCGTATCCGAGTGCTAATAGAGTTGTCTTGTTTGATAGCGTTTTCAATGGCGGTTTTGTTTTGAACACGAAATGCATTAACTAACCTGAAATTAGAATAGGTTTTATGATGTTGTAGAACTCGACTCTTGAGGTTATTTGAAATGCCGAATTTAACTAATTTTTCATGTTTATCGGTTACATTATCAATAATTCCGTAGTAGAAACATTGTGTATTAATAGGAAATTGTTCGACGATGGTTTTCTCTCGAAGCTTACATTTATCTGTTTCGTTGCATTGTAATTTGTCTTCAGCGCATTGTAATTTGTCTTCAGCGCATTGTAATTGTTGTTTCAATTCATTGCTTTCTTCCATACATACATCTTGTAGTGTTTCTTCTAACTTAATGTAGTATTCGTGTATTTGTTCGGCACGTTGTGTAGCGGCTTTCATACAAAATGATTTGAATGTTTTAACCGTCATAACAAATGTTTCGCGGTTATGTCCGCCACGAACCCAATCGGATTGCTTCGCAGGTTGGCGAAGCAATAACTTATAGTCGATATCAATGGTAAAATGTTTTTCCAAAACACGTTTAGCATTAAATTTGGATTGAAATCCAATCCATTTCCAAATGTCGTCTAAGTCAACGACAAAATCGTTTGTTTTATGATAATTCAAATAACAATAGAAACTGGATACGAATAATTGCTGTTCCAACTCGGTAAAACCCTTTTGTATTTTTAGTAACAGCTTACTTTGGTAAGTATTAGACAATTTTGTAATGGGATTATTCTCAATCAACTCAATGATATTCATTGTAGTCTCCATCATAGTTATATTAATTAACGACCCTCTATATTAGTTTATTGCATATTACTTATGAAACCAATACCTCAATATCCGACTCATTTCTGGATAAGTAGTATTAGGGGGTATTTTTTGACCCGAAGCAAGGTGCGCCCGTAGGGCGCTTTCACCCTCGAATCCGAGGGTTTTTGGTGGAATGTTCACTACACCAATCTTGGACAACACTCTATACTAACATGGATAAATAGTATCATATCAACTATTTATTCTTCCCAACGACACATGTTTTATTGCTTTCCCAGCCAGGAAAGCAATCCGATTGGGGGTGCCCCCCTGCTATTGAATGTTCGTCGTAGAGGGGGTCGCAGGGGGGGCTCCGCCCCCTGCTATGGAATGTTCGTCGTAGAGGGGGTCGCAGGGGGGGCTCCGCCCCCTGCTCTGCGCTTGGTTCTCGCAAGAATAAGGTCTCGCAAATGTTTCTTATCAAAAACAGTGGATGTATTGTATATCTGTAAACACATATTGCGCTTGACTTCGGTAACCCGTTCCTTGTATTTATACAATTCATCTTCAAAATCGTCATCATCGTCGAAATTGTCCTCACGTGGTGCACTGCCGCATTCCATCTTCATGAGTTCTGTGAATTCATCTTTCATGGGGAAAAAGACTTTATTAATAGCATGTTCCAAGTTGATTCCTGTTTTTTCAAAACCATCCATATGTTTCACAAACTCAGCTTCTCCATAAAACTGTCTTTGTTCATCTTTTTTCTTCTCTTTCACGTATAAAACGCCGTTCTTGACGTCGGTGGTTTGAATGAACTTCTCAATCTGAGGCTTTTCGTCCAAACATTTATTCATGATATCGTATACACTGGCGGCTAAATCAACCTGATTAGATGCGACTTTTCGAAAATTATCCTTGAAAAACTCAATACTTCTCGCAACGAAACGGTCGGTGAAATCGTGAATAGACTCGGCGTCCTTGCAGGTATGGGTTAAATAGAAATTCAAGGTGTTATTGTGACTGTTTGTATTTGTTGTGTTACCCACTATGGATACATCTCCATGTTTTTGCGCTAGGGATTGCACCAGGGTTTGCGATACTTCTTGTTGACTTTTAGATACTTCTTGTTGGTTTTGCACAAGCATTACAATTAAATTCTTCATCTCGAGACTATCCTTGAGAATTGCCTCGATTATTTTATCCCTTTTGTCCTCGATTGTTACAAATGTGTTCTCTAGGGGGGGGCATTTTGTCGCATCTTTATCTGTGATATTACATTTTCGTTTGTGATACCATAAACTATTGCGAGCGGTATATTGCTTACCACAAGTGCAGGTAAACATTGGTTTGGGCTTTATCGCAGTAACTTGTTCTAAATTGTTACAATTTGTTCTAGCTTGATGTTTTGCAGTGGCTATATGTGTATTATAGTTGCTTAATTTGCTGCATATAAAGTTACATTGGCTACATTCGTAAGTATGTGCATTTTTCGGCATTATACTGTTCTACAAATGATTCTATATTATAGAATAATATATAATGCCTAAACCCTTTGACGCGCAAATATTATAAATATTCCCAAAAAGTGGTTGCAGCCAAACCGTTTTCCATGATTTACAAACCGCTGCATTTCCATCACGACCGTTTTTTTCTAAAAAAGAATATTGTGAGAGAGTAGCCAAGTAGCCGATTTGGAACTTTTTCAAAGGATTCAAAAAGTTCCATTGAGAAATACTTTGAACTCTTTATACACGGTATTTTATCAGATGTGGTCTATCAATATCCCACCTATTTCTGGATAAGTATATATTGTTTGGTTTTATCCACCAAGTGTCCAAGGTGCGCCCTTCGGGCGCATAAGACCTTCAAATCCGAAGGTTTATAGAGTATCTGGTATATCAATCTTGGACACTACCCTATAACAAGACGTATAAATAGTAAGGAACATAGTAAATTTTCTTCTCTCCAACGCCCAATAGAGAGATACATCCAATGATATGTCCAAGACGTGAATAAAATAATGCCCAAATAATGCATTATTTTACGTGTTTATGTAATCTTGGACTTATTTCTTCCCGTGTCTCTTCTTTCGTGTGGTCTTCTTACGAGTAGACTTGGTTTTTCGAGCACAACCTTTTGCACAGCGTTTTGACTGACGTTTCCCGCGTTTTTTGGTTGCACGCTTTTTGGTTGCACGCTTACCTCCATCAAAATCTGAATCAGAATCTGAATCAGCGTTAGTAATGGCTAATATCTGAGTAGGAGCAAGAGGAGGAAGGTCTATCCTCTGACCAGGGACTATCGCCCGAGGAGGAGGAGGAGGAGGAGGAAGGTCTATCGTCCGACTAGAAAAATCAGGTAACATGTTTGGGTCATAGCTGATTGGGAGGGGGACAGTCGCGTTCGCTGTTATACGCTTAGTATCTGCCTCTTTGTTCTCAAGCTTCAATCTTTCTCTATCAAGCTCCAATCGTGCTCTCGCAAGCTCCGCCTCTACCTCATGTTTCTTAGCCTCTAATTGTAATCTTAGTTCCTCTATTTGTTGTGCCGGAGTCTTACCATCCGTAAGTAAACCCCCTGCCCCCCTCCCCGCATCTGCAATAGCTTTAAAAGGGTCCAAACCGGTGTTTCCTTGAAGTGGCGCCCCCAGGAGATTTGCAACCATACCGATAACAAAATATAACGTACCAATAACAACTGCAAAATTGGCGGGTTCGTCCCAAACGTAGTCGGTCAAAGAATCTACAACTAACCTAATACTCCCCGTGAAACGTGCCACCATTGGGTCCACAACAGCAGCAGCAGATTCAGCAGCAACAGAACTAAAAAATCCAAACACACCAGCAATACCTCCCGAAACACCTTTTAAAAAGCCAGATTTTATTTCTTCTGCTGTCTTATGCTTCTTATATGCGGTCATAAGCTCGTTGTATTTTGCAATGCTCTCTGTAGTGATATGATTTTCGGACAAACGTTCATCTGCGAGCTGTGTAAGGGTGACTAAATTCAGCAGGGCATTTGTAGCAAGATGAGCGTCTTCACTATCGGGTGCAAACATGGGTAAGTATTTACCAATTACCTTAGTTGTGGAAGTAATGTCCAATCCTAACCGCCTCGCCGTCCTTTCGTTGGCGAAAGTAATACCCTCCCCGGGAGGCATGTCCAGCATTATTGCTAATTGAATTTCACTAGTAAATGCACGTCCATATACCTCTTGTAGTTCTTCAAATGTAATTTTTCTCACACCATCTCTTCCTGTAGTAACACCTATAGGTGAAAAATCCAAATATTGGTGGTGATATTCCTCCAATTTCAAATTATTATTCGCGCCCCTTGTCGAACCCATCTTTCCAGTCGGTTTCTTTATCAGAACTCCCGGTTCGTTGTTAAATATAACCGCCTGTTCAGTTACATTTTGTGGAGTGATAAACACTCTGCCGTCGCCGATTGTTAACAGTTCTGGATATTTACCACCCTTCCCATCGGGGTTTTTCAAATTGAGGTCCGAAACGATTTTTCCCATATCTTTCATTCCCCCAATAAGTGCCCCCAGTTGGCGTCCATGTTCATCCGCGCCTGTCGCTCCGGGGGACAAATATCCCTTAACTTCCAATTTTTTCCTCATATTTCCTGGCTGACGTGGAGTAATAAACGTGTTTTGTATTGTTTCCAACTCACTTGTAAGTTCATAGAATATCGATTCGGGCTGTTTTAGGAGTGCTATCTGTCTATCAAATTTAACGATTTGGGCTTCGGATTCAATGACGGTTGCCTGTAATTCCTCGTTTGGCGATGTGTCTGCGCCGGGGCTTTCTCTTGAATTGTAATCCGCAATTACCTTCTCGTGGCGTTTTCTTTCCTTCTCCAACCTTGCTATATTATCGTCTTGTGCACCCGGTTCAGGCTTTTTATATAAACCCGCTACTCCAGTTGCTACTCCCTCACATGTTTTATACACAACCCCGACATCCATCTCATCGAGAGTGACCTTAGTGTAATTAAGTTCGAAGTTACTCAGTGTCGCTAACACAACAATAAAAACAACCACACATGTAATCAGAAGCATTAACAAATTATTCTTCCATCCCCCGACTTGTTTTCGATTTTTACCCCCCCACCTAGTGGTAGGTCCAAAAGGATTCCCAGATGACCCAGATGACTTCCTGTTAGGATTTCCGGACGAATACGAGTTAAGAATCGAAATCGTAAAAATGACTGCCGTCAGTATCATAGTTAATTTGGAAAAAAATATCGCCTTGCACCCCCATCTAAATATTAAAGCGATCCATGATTCAGATTCTGCGGTTCCTGTTCCTGTTCCCGTTCCTGTTCCCGTTCCCGTTCCCGTTCCAGTTCCGGTTCCGGTTCCAGTTCCGGTTCCCGGTGCTGCTTCAATTGCAATAATAGGACATGTTTTTGTTTCCTCATTGTTTGCAGCAAGCGCTTGGTATGGTTCGTCAATTTGTTGAAATCCCATATTCGTTCCACCTTTGTCTGTATGTCTGTATTGACTATCTCCTGATCTTGCATGAGAACGATAACACTTCTTTATGTTTTGACCGTCAACACATTTAAATTTTTCGCAAAAAGCTTTGGCGTTGGACATACGAAATAATAATTATAGAATATCGTTAGAAATAATCGTGTCGTATTAGCAAGATTCGACTAAAGATGATTTTGTAGGGTGAGGTTTAAACCAAAGGAGTCCGAAGAATCCGGCGATTTGCACAAAACGTAATGCGATGGGGTGGTCGGTGAAGAAGCGCGAAACGGAGGAAATGATCCCGAATGACGTGTTGGACATTTCCACGACGTCCAGGTCAATGGGGTAATATTTATTTTCGAGGTTAGTCGATAGGTCGATAAGTGCGGGAAGGTCCTCGAAGCAAGCATCGTCGTCGTCGCATACAATATATGGAATATCAGACGAACGGGTTGTGACGGAATCGTGAGAAATACAAAAGTTGTCGCTATATGGAACATCGTGGGAGTTGTTGTCGTTGTCGAAAGCGGGAGGTTCAACTAAATCCTGAACACCGGCGTCGACGAGCATGAAGTTCTGGGCGTGTTTCTGTGTGTTGAGGTGTCGTTTCCAGCGAGAGTTGGTGGGGGCAGTATAGTCGCAATAGGAACAAAAATGCATTTATTATAAAATATACAGATAATTGAATACCAATGTTTAACTAGTTCAATACCGAAAATACATAAAAAAAGTTTTTTATTTGTTTTTGTTTTTGTTTTTTATGAAATATGTTTTTTATTTGTTTTTGTTTTTGTTTTTTTATGAAATATACGTTTTTAAAGATCAGCGCTGATGGTCTGCTCATCGGGGTTGTATGTGCCGATGGGTTCGTGTGTGTCCACGGAGTAGGCGTTGTTCTCATTATCAATGAGGAAGGACTTGCCGCCGATGACGATCTCGGTGGTGTGGATTTCCTCTTCTTCCTCTTCCTCTGCCTCAATCTCAGCCTCAGCTTCGAGTTCGGCAGTCATAGGGATGACGACGGGGGCAGTTTTGACTGATTTAGCAGCTTTCTCTGCTTCCTTAGCTTCCTTGGCTGCGACCTTCTCTGCTTCCTTAGCTTCCTTGACGGCGACCTTCTCGGCTTCCTTAGCTTCCTTGGCTGCGACCTTCTCGGCTTCCTTAGTAGCTTTCTCGGCGTCTTTGGCTTCTTTGGCTGCGACCTTCTCAGCATCCTTAGTTGCCTTCTCAGCGTCTTTGGCTGCGACCTTCTCGGCTTCCTTAGTAGCTTTCTCGGCGTCTTTGGCTTCCTTGGCTGCGACCTTCTCGGCTTCCTTAGTAGCTTTCTCAGCGTCTTTGGCTGCCTTCTCAGCAGAATTATCGATAGCGACTACGACTTCATCGGAGGCGATGGTGTTCGCTGCAATCACGAGTTGGTTAACGAGGTCATTCTCGGAGTCATTCTCGACACGGGTAGCCTTTTTAGCACGAGGTTGCTTTACTTCAGCGCCTTCAACGGCGGCTTTCTTAGCGGCGGGAGCCTTCTTGGCGCGGGGAGCCTTGGGTGGCTTGTTGCGAAGGGTTACGAACTTGCGCATAACCTTGCTAGTTTCCTTGGACTGTTCCAATACACTCTCATACAACTGAGTCTGGTCTTCCACTGAACCCATGAGACGAAGCTCCTCGAAGGCGGACTCGACACCCTCGGCGGAGAGGGTGCCTTTTGCCTCGAGGCTTTTCACAAAACCATAACCGAACACTAAGAATTTAGAATACTTAGCGGACAGAACGGGCTTCTTCTCATTGGCGACGACGGTGTTGACGATGGTGTTGGCGGACATGTTGTTGGATTGATTTGTAACTGTTAAAGTTGATGCTACTAACCTGTAAGCGAAAAGGGCTTTCAATTTTATGGAAAAACGAGCCTTTTTTTGACGAAAAAAAAGTGACCGAAGAAAAAGGGTTTTAGTTAGGTAGGTTACATGAGGTTATATACTATATTCTGGTTTGGATGGATTCCATCACTACTTTGGGCGTGGCTTGGGACGGGGCTTGGGCTGGGGGGTGGTGCGCGGTATCCATTGCAAGATTAGGGGAGTGGTATTTGAGACGGACATGTTGAATAGTAACGGTTGAGGTTGATGCTACTAACCTATAGTAGAAAAGGAACTTCAATTTTACACTGTTCATCCACTACACTCATTTCTCAATATCCCACTGGAAAATCAATATCCCACTCATTTCTCGATAAGTCCAAATAGGGCTCTTTTCGACCAAGCTTGGGGCACGGGCTGGGCGGGAGGGTTGTGGGGGGAGGGTGTGGTCGGTGGGTGCTGGGGTGCCGGGGGCATGTGCTGTAGGTGATGACGCCCTACCGTGAAGGCAGGGGGGACTTCAAGGTTTAGAGTATAGTCTAATGTTATGGTATAGAATGGATACAGGTATTGGTGGTCATAAACTCATGAACTTGGGTAAACTAGTTGATTTAAAGTTGAAAGGTATTAATTACAAGGTTCATGTTTTACCAGCAAACACTGATGTATATCGTGGGGATACACCAGCATATCAAGCAACACTTGAAGGCACGGGCACAAGTGGAACGCCTACAAAAAATAGCACATCCGAAAGGGATGCTGAGCTTGGAAAAGATAATAATTTCTTCACATTATTCCCAACTGAAGCCGAAATATATGGGGTAGCACTTAGGTTTACAACACAGAATGATCTAAATCTGATTGATATAAACGACACGGATAACCGTAAACTTTTGACTGCAATCCCATCTATAAACAAAATCTTGGACTTGAGTTATGAAGTGGATAAACGTGATTCGATTGCTGAAAATGATGATAAATTCGCTGCACAATTGTGTGATATGGGTTTTGATGGATATTTTTCCGAACCGGTCGAATCTAAAGGGGTTCGTCCGCCTTTACCGTCTGAATTGGTAATTTGTGGTAAAAATAGTGTAGAATATAAAGATGTTCACACCAATGATCAAAAAACGATCACCAAACTGGTCGATAAACACGACTCGCGTATGGCTGGGGTAATAAAGAAACCAGTTGAAAGGTCATCTCCACCAAGTAAAACTCCACCAAGTAAAAAACGACGGGGGGCTCCCTATGGTAATTCAGTGTCGCCAATTAAAATGGGTAGTATGTTTGGCGATGGTTCTGACTCTGATTCCGATGAGAAAAACGGGGGTAGAAAGGGGAAATCAAAAAGAAGAACCGTAAAAAAGAAAAGGAATAAACGTAAATCAAAAAGGGAAAGAACTAAACGACGTGTAAGAAAGTAGTCTGATATTCACAATAATATGAACATACAATGTGTATCTTGGAAATGACTCTAAAAAGAATGATGAAAGTAATAGCAATACAACTAGTTCGTATCTATATGGTGGTCTAACACAGACACAATATCTGAGTGCAATATATTATGTCGAAAGTAAATGAAATAATAAAATCGATTTTCAATGAAATGAAGTCAACAAAGGGAGGAAATGTAGCCACATATATACCAGAATTAGCAAATGTGGACCCGAATATGTTTGGTATAAGCGTTTGTTATATGGATGGAGAAGTATTTAATCTTGGAAATCATGATAAATATTTTTGTTTACAATCGTGTAGTAAACCATTATCATATTGTATAGCTTACGATGAACTTGGAAAAGATGAATTACATAAGCATGTTGGATATGAACCGAGTGGTCAGGCATTCAATGCGTTTATTTTAAATAAGCAGGGTTTACCTCATAACCCAATGATAAACGCGGGAGCAATAATGGTCGCATCCCAAATATGTAAAGATAGTGAACCGGCTCATCGTTTCAATCAATTAAAATCGAATTATTCCAAATTAGCGGGGAATGCATCAGTAGGTTTTGATAATTCGGTGTTTTTATCAGAAAAACATCATGCGGATAGGAATATATCACTGGCGTATTACATGAGAGAAAATGGAGCATATAGTGAAAATACCACACCGAACGATATAAGTCAGGGTTTGGATTTATATTTTCAACAATGTTCGGTAACAATAACATGTGAAATGGGTGCAATAATAAGTGGAACACTAGCGAATGGTGGAATATGTCCAACAACAAACGAACGGGTAGCGAGCATAAATTCGGTAAAAGATTGTTTAACATTGATGTATGGAAGTGGAATGTATGATTATAGCGGTCAATTCGCATTTGAAATCGGATTACCTGCGAAGTCGGGAGTGAGTGGATGTATTTTGTTGGTAATCCCAAATTTAATGGGAATCTGCATATGGAGTCCCCCATTAGATGATCAGGGAAATAGTTATAAAGGAATAGAGTTTTGCAAAAGGTTGAATGATAAAATGGGGTTGCACATTTTCCATAATATTATAAAAAATAAAATAGATTTGTCCCAATCGGTGTTTACAAAATTTTTGCAATTATGTTGTGATGGAAATTACGACAAAATAATTGAAATGATAGATTCGATAGATGTAAATCTGTGCGATTATGATAAACGAACTCCTTTGCATTTAGCGGCATCAGAGGGACACATCGAAATCGTAAAAGTATTATTGGAGAATGGCGCTCAAATAAAAGAAGACAGATGGGGTAATACACCACTTACAGAACTAGAAAAAAAAGAGGGTGAAAAATACAAGGAAATATCAACATTATTGCAGTCATCAGACAATATTCAATAGCAACATTCGTAAATTACTTTAGAGCATTATTACTATTAACTTGGTCTAAAATCAACTCGGCATACATTTTAGCGAGTGTTTTCTCGTGTATCACAACAACCCAGTCATCCATCACCTCCTTAATCTTCCTATCCAACATTTCCTTAATTTTAACATCCATAACAACATTATCGAGAACCTTAGCAACTTTATCGATTGCTATATTCATTCCGGTCATAGACCTCTCTATAGCATCGTTCGCAGCATCAACCGCTGCCCTCGCAACTTTAACCTCATGTTTCGCGGACTCCATCATGGAGACAGATTCAGTCAATGCGGTCATCGTATTATCGGTCACATCAGATTCCGATGTAGTGGAAACCCACTCATCATTGTTCTCTGCAGCAGCTGCAGCAGCTTCTGCTTTTTCCCTTGCCTCGTTCTTGATATCCATTTCAATTTCAATCTTCATATTGGCTACTATTTCAGCGAAATTGGATACAATATCTGTAAATCCCGACATAATATCGGCGGTCTGAACCTTATTCTGGGTGGATGGATTTGATTCTAAAGACATGATTTATAGGGGGATATAATAATTACTTTATAGTGATATATAATTCTACAGAATCAATTTTATTCTTGCATAATGTGGATGAAATCAACTAAATAGCAATACTGGAAAACATTATAATATACAAAGATATTACAATAATTTATGCATACGAATCAGGTCATAAATATGCGAATAATCGTCGAAGATGGCTATATCATCGTCTGATATTTGGTAACCATTTTTAATATAGAATCGGATGAGTTCATCACCCCCTGCGATTTGCTTCGCAAGTAAACTAATTTTAGAAACATTGAAATTATCTTGTAAATAACGTTCGGTTTCATGTAAAAGGATACTACCATAACCTTCTTGCTGGAATGACTCTCTGACGTTGATATTAGCAAGTGTAGTAAAATCGGGATGGACAAATGACCGACTGGTTCCGATAAGTAGTTTTCGACGGGTATACAAAGATACATCTACCATATTATTTCGAAAAAACTTAACAAGTTGCATTAATATACAGTCCCAAAATCGCGTTTACCGAAATAATGCGCACGATTATGCAGGTATAGTTGAAACCATAGCAATCATTCTGCGATTCCCGGACTGGCGTATATCAGAGATGCCTCCAACAAGGACGCGTCCCCCTTGTAGCATGTTGGTTGTCGCAGTATCAACCACATATCCGTGTGTATGTAGGTAAGAAAACACGGATGGGATATCATCTGCATACATAAATCCGTCTTTCCATTTAAATACAGCAGAACCACTTCCAATCTTGGACACGGGGTAACGTAAAAGAACTGGGACGCAAGATTCACCTTGCGACATATGTTCAGACGACAATTTTGGAAATCGAATAAGAGTGACCATATTAGCAAGTGTTCCGTTTGGAATACAGTCCAATGTAATAACATTTTGATATATTTGCAAGAAAGAGTTATATATTGGTTCTAAATAGAGGACAAATGATGAGTGGTTAGAAAATGGAGAGTCGGAGACGCAAACACCGTTTTTTGTAGGATAATTCGAATTCATGACCATATTCATACGAGAAGGCATTATAATATATAATATATACTATAAAAAAATGTATTAAAGAAGAATGTGGTATATAATGAGTCCAGGTGGGGGTGGGACAAGCTCTTGTAGCTCAGTTGGTTAGAGCATCGGTCTTATGAGCCGAAGGTCCGCGGATCGAGTCCGCGCTAGAGCAAACGACCTGAATATGTCGAAAAAGGTTCAAAATGCACGGATGGCCGAGTGGTCTAAGGCGGTGGACTTAAGACCCACTATCATACGATGCGAGGGTTCGAACCCCTCTTCGTGCAAACAAATGTAAATATTGACTATAATGTATTTCCGCGCTCTTATAGTGTAGTGGTTATCACTCAGGACTTTGAATCCTGAAACCCGAGTTCGAGTCTCGGTAAGAGCTCTAGCGGGATGGCGCAGAGGCAGCGCGTTGGGCTCATAACCCAAAGGTCGGTAGATCGAAACTACCTCCCGCTAAAAACCCGGTTAGCTCAGTTGGTAGAGCGCCAGCCTTTTAAGCTGGTGGTCGAGGGTTCAAGCCCCTCATCGGGTGAATGGTGATGAAACCACCAAAAAAGTTTCAAATAGAATCCCATGTAGTCCAACGGTTAGGATATGACCCTTTCAAGGTTGAGATCGGGGTTCGATTCCCCGCATGGGAACCAAGCTTTCATAGCTCAGTTGGTAGAGCATTCGACTGTTAATCGAAAGGTCTTCGGTTCGACCCCGAATGAGAGCGTTGTAGAAATACGATATTTTTCACATATCGTATTTATAATTCATCATCGCTGTGCCAGTCACTGTCGCAATCAGATTCATCTTCACGTGAATTTTATTGCACATAGTAGGTATAAAATTGAAAGGTATTTTTTCATAGTTCTACAATGATAACAAAGAAAATATGAATATGGAGTATAAGAAGTTTCGTTTTGATTTCTCACAGAATGTGAAGCTCATGTTAGCAGATTTTGCAAATATGAACAAGGGTCTATCGAGAAAGGAGTTTACAGAGGCATGGTTGAAGTGGGTGGGTCATACAACTATTAAAACCCTGTTAACATCTGAAACAAATCAAATGGAATCAGACGGGTTTGAAGGGGATGTTTTAGATAAAATGTTCAAAAGTGTTCGTTACTACCATAGAAAGCGTCAACCTGAGAAGAATAAATCAACGACAATATCCTCTGGTAAACATCAGAATAGATTTAGTAGAGAGTTTCTGAAGCAGATGGATGATTATATCCTGATTCAGATAGACGATTTAAAAAACGTGGATACGGTACATGGAAAAGAGATAAATACTCTATCACAATCAGTCGCATACACGCAATATTGCGAAGTGAATCAGAATAACATTCTGTCCGAATTTAGATTGATTAAGCAACAGAGGGGTAAATTATCAGATATGATGGCGGACAAACTAAAAAAGACATATAAAAATAGGTTCTATGCTTGTCGCAAATAATGTGTTATACACCGATTATTTGAGATGGGTGGGGTGTTTTTTTTGCTGTATATGAGGGATAGAAATCTATATTGAGATATTATAGAATAACTATGAGTGAATTGCAAAAAAAGAAAGACGTATACATATTAGGACAAGGAACATATGGATGTGTGTATCGTCCCGAAGTAGATTGTAAGAATACAAAGGTGGGTTCAACGGAATATATATCAAAGATTCATCAAGATGACCGGTCAAGTAAATCCGAAATCCGTATTGGAAAGATAGTAAAAACGATACCTCGATACGGCATGCGTTTCGGACCCATTGTAGACACTTGTCCTGTAAATTACGGTAAAATATCGAATGACGAGTTGTCTGCATGTAAAATGTATGTCAAGGCTAAGAAAAAGAAGACGGATGTGAAATTCATGTCTTCGAAACTAAAATACGTCGGAAAAGATACACTGGGGCAATTTTTGGATAGTATACTAGTAGCAAAACAGGTAAATAAGGATAAATCAGCGAGTCAGTATATCAAGCGAATCGCAGAAACCCATTTATATTTGCTGGAAAGTATAGCCGAATTAAATAAGTATGGTATCATTCACATGGATTTGAAGAATAACAACATCATGTATGATAGTCAAAACAATGTCCCTGTCGTGATAGATTTCGGATTATCATACCAGATGGATTGGTTGAATATAGAGGTCTATGGGAAAAAGGCAAATGCTGCATTCGGTGTGGATGTAAAGACGTATATCCCGTGGTGTTTTGAAATCATTATGTTATCTTATATCGCACGAAAAATTAGCAATACTAAAAAATACACGGTCTCGACCGAATTATTGGATACTCCCATCGTCGACGTGCAACCATTATTAAGTCTATGTAAGGCATATGTAGATGAAAATGGAGTTTTAAATTCCGGGATATTCGACGCAAATGAAAAGGAGAGTTATAAAACGCTATTAAAGAAGTGGGTAACCGATTTTAAAGGAAAAACCTGGCGCACTATATGGAAAGAGGTATCAAAAACACACGCAACATGGGATAATTACGGTTTATCTTCTATGTATTTGACTGAATTGAACATATCTGGACTGATAAAATGTAATCCATCCAATACAGCAGACAACACAGAAATGGATTTTTTGTATCAGTATGTGAAGGAATTGAAATCGGTGATATTATCCGATCCACTGAAACGAGCAACAGCATTAGAGACAAGTGCACGTTTAGACACCATATTCAGAAAAACGAGCGGCAAATTGTATAACGAGAAAATTACAAAATTTGCGGGTATGATGAATAATCCAGATGGACAAAAGAGAATAGTAGACAACCGTTTAAAATCGGAGAGTGAATCTGTAGCGCAAGATAGACTGGTGCGTCGTAAAATGGTCTAATATTCAGCAAGAATTGTATTACGATAAGCGTTTTGCATGGATTCATAACGCTTACTATCCATGATTTCGAAGAACTGGTTGAATTCGGTTTCCGAATCATAACGATAACAATATCCGGTTTGTGTAATAATAATGGGAGAGAAGGGGTGATTTTCGCCGATAAACGTGAGAGCATTGTTCAAATTTGAACATGAAATAGCTTGATCACGTAGAGCATTATAGATAGTTCGAATATAAGCAACAAACCCATCGCAATTTTCGAGATTAATCCAAACGGGATCGTGAGATGCATATAGAATGCGCTTAATACCAGATTTTTGAGCGATAATACATGCATGAGCAATGGCTCGATGTAGTTGAGGGTCGCGAATCGAGATAGATTCCAAACAAATGATGGCTAGGTCACTCGCATTCACATGACCATTCCATTTGTTTGATATATATTCCCATTGTGTATTCAATCTGGAAATATCTTCACTGATATGTGAAGTGGAAGACTCGTCGTCTTCGATTGAACGAATAGCATAACTTACATATTTATCTAGATGAGTCGGAAAAGAAAATCCATAAGTAAGGAGTGTGTATTGTGACGGACTGTCCGTAGTATCCGACAATGATACCAGAGTTTGGTCGCGTAACCAATCCCAATTCTTAGCAAACGAACCGTCTGGAATTGAATCGGAATTGATAACACCAATCTCTCTCGAACACATTTTTTGCTCGAGAGGGTCAATCAGACGGGTAAGTGAAACAACCGTTTTCCGGTATAGCATTTTGCATTTACGAATGGCTGCGAACTCGGCATCCACTGTAGTTGCGCCGGTCATAATATGTGGTGTATATCGATGTCCCCAATCATGCGCGAGTCGAGTAAATAGACCGTGGTGTCGCGACTTTTCGCGCGGAACCCACTTAGCAACATTCGTATTGCAAACCCCATGTTTCTTTAATGCACGCCAGTCTTTGCGTAGAGTTGAATTCATAAATCCGACCGAAATATCGATAAGTGGATTATCCTCTCCTCTGCGGCTATGTTGAATACAATAATCATACAATCCGCACACATCGCGCCACGAACCATAACCAAACTTTGTATTATTACCGATAAGAATTGTTCGCAATGCACGGATAGCCAAAATTGGATAACACTCATACCATGCATCGAGCATCATATAGGTAATTTTGCGATGTCCGAGACCACAATGAATATCTCTGGTATGAGCGATAAAACAAAACATATTTTCAAGAATAGACAAATGAATTGCATGATCAATGGTTTGCGTTGGAATCTCTAGACGATTTCGAATCGTTCTAAGAATATATACAATCTGTCGACGCGCATCCATTAAAGAATCGTGTTCGTAGTCACATTCACGAGAAATAAATGTCCACAAGTCGACAATAGATGCGTGTAAGTGTTGCACGGGATTGACTTCATGTAAACGGGGGAATTCCATTAATAATATATACAACGCAGTCATTAAATGGTTTTATTAAAGTCGTTTACGTGTCTTGGACATAGTGGGAAGGTCATTTGAAATACGGACACGTTTTGTTTTTTTGGGTTTATTCGCAACATCCTTTTTGATAATAGACACCAATTTCGTTGGTTCGACTAGGGTTAATTCGCGAAAAACAATCCACATGCTATTCAGGGAATGAAAAATGAAAAGAGAGGGTGAGAATCGCATAGTTCGTGGTATATCGAAGGATGTAAAATATGTTTTTGAATCAATCGAAAAATCGGATTCTAGAACATGCTTAAATAGCTTTGATGGGTCAATATTCAAACAGTATTGTGATATGCCGTCGCATTTGTAACGTTTATTTTGAAATTCGCGATTTGAATGTATAAATTGCATAAGTTCGGTTTCAGATAATTCACTTCCGAGTTCATTATTTAACACCGTAAGTGGACAAATCTTGGAAATAGAATGTTGAAGTTGATTATCGGCGTTAATATATAAAAGTTTGACGCGTATATTTTCCATTGGTTCGGGTGAATATGTGACTTCACCTTCGGTGGTGCGTATATATTCGTTTTCCCACGACGTATCTAATTCATATTCGTTACTCATTAGTATGATCCTCGATTTGTATTTACACAAATAAACGCCAAAATAACTCAATGTGGACAAATTGGTATAAAGACGCGTATATATATAACTATGTATCACAACTGCACTATCGGAATGTTGTTAGAAAATGTATATTTTGATATATTTATTTAAATAAATATTATGTGATACAGCACAAGTTTGTATAAAAAATGCGGGCATAAGACCGTGGTAAATAGACAACCGAGGAGTCACGAAATGTGACGTTATGACTCGTCAAATGCTATTATCACACTGAGAGTCATGTAAGCCGCTAATACAAAATTGAAACGATGTAATCTAAACATTGTTTCAATAAAACACACACTACAATGTATACCACGTTATGTATACCGCGGATTGAAAACGCAATCGACCTGGAATATGTGCGATCGACAATTAATAAAATGAACATAGGAAACATAAAGTCTGTATTCGAAATACCATTACACGCGAATACTGAATATAAACGGGTGATGATCCAAATGGATATTAACAAAACCGATGACCGTGGATTATTTATTTTAGATCGTATTAATACAGGTAAGAACATCAAAATCGTGCACAATAGTCCATCTTATTGGAAAGTCGTCATGGGTCGCGGTAAAGTGGGATGATTGGCGCTATGATGCATAAATATATTTGTCTATTACTGGATTTTTACTGGAATGTGTTTCACATCGACCTTTTCGATGGAACCCACATATACTTCTGAAAAAATGTAGCACACCCTGTGACTTCTGAGCTGCTCTAATTTCGACCGTAAACAATTTATCAATGTGACTATATGCATTACGATAATATCCCAATTCGGTCTTTATTTTTTCCTTCGTTTCACTTAGATAATGTAACCGTTGTTCGAGTCGTTTTCGGTCATTACCCTTACTACTTTTACAATGTATAATAGCTCGAATTTCATTTTTGACGTCTTGAAATCGCGCAATCAACATTTTTTTATTGCTTTCCATCCGTTTGATGAATGAAAATATGTTAATATTGCATATAAGTGGGAACATTTTGCGAATTTCATCGGGTAAAAATAATGCATTCCATTCTTTAATCTCTGCTATTTTGTGTTCTACTTCTTGTATCTTTTCAAATACAACTCGTGATTTGTCTAATTCGGTGTCTATAAACATGAGTTTACTTGCTACAAATTCAAGAGATGTCTCTAGTTTATCGAATTGAGATGCAGTCGTATAAAAGGTTTGCGTAGATGTTTCGAGTTTAAGGTAATTTGAAAGGGCAATCAACATAGCGGTTAATGCATTGAGTCCAGATATAACGCCCGCATTCCATTCATAATTTTCGACAATGGGTGTGAAAATGGTGACGGCGGATGTGATTAGTAATGCCGGTATCAAAAGACAGTTTAATTTGCGTTGTGATAGTAGATAGGCTTGTATAAAGAGATTTTTCTGTCCCTTCATGTAGGTAATTAAAATATCAAGTTCGCTCGAATATTTGTTATCGGTGTCGTCGTAATATTTATCTATCGATTGTTCAACTTCTTGATAGGACAGTTTGCGAAATGGTTGGTCGTTTTCCATTTCACCATCACTGAGAGATAGTGGGCTATTGCTCTCGTGATATGCAAACTTCGGAATATTGGTCGAGGACAGTGTTTCGTTTTGTTGATTGAGAACGAACTGAGTGCGAATTTCACTGAGTTTCGAATTCAAATGATCAGAATACTGTTGGTCGATATTTGTCTCATCGTGGGTAACTGGAGGGGGTACAAGCTGAATCGCTAACTCTATATCGTCAAGACTATCTTCTGATATATCGGAAGGGTTATCGATCTGAATAATATGTTCTTTTATTTCACCATCTGAATCCATGAAACAACTTACCATAAAATTGAAAATAGCATCTATATTCTTTTGATGATAACACACAACAAAAATGGAAAAGGGTTCTGAACCACGTAGGTCGTCGAAGTATTATCGTCGTCTGGAGGCGAAAACAAATAGTGATTATACTGAATATTGCGCCTCTATAAAGACGCCGATTGTAACAACTCGTTTCAATACAAGCACATGGGACGAGAATGTAGAATATCGAAAAAAGTTTCCAACATTGGGTTGCATTTATCCGACCCCTGAAATAAATAGTAACCGAATTGTCCAAGAAAGCATTATGTTTGTATTAGAAATGAACAATGATTCAAACAAAATCATGGGTATAGGAATGGTGCGAAACCATGCGCTCATAAAAAAACACCGTGTGTATAGTAACGAAAATTACAATCGATATGCTTATGTCGGTAAACAACGCATCGACCGTGCTGATATGACGGAAGAAGAGGATACTATAATGCGTGCATTTGACGCATTGTGTTTCACTGGTGCGCGACATATGAAACGTCTCCAAGGAATCAAGTCGTTCCCAACCGATATGTTATACAAATGCAAATCAATCGTGGATTTAGTAAACTTTGTTAGGAATATGTTCAAGTCGCGTCTGGAAAAGAAATAGACCAATATGCTCTATTGGTCAATAAATAATATAAATGGATTTTATAGAATAATTTATTGAAATGAATAAGGAAGACGACGACAAATTATATGATATTCATAATTATGCGGATAGTGATTTATTCACCATGTTGGATTTGACGAATCCAACAGATCGTGAATTAGAAGCCAAGATCTTGATGACGATTGATAAATATGACGATGAATCCGACCTTTCAAAGAAACCATTGAAGTCTTTTTTTGAAAGGGTATATAAACATTTTTTTGAAGACGACGATGAAGAAGAAGAAGAAGGATACAACGAAGGAAATATCACACTTACGGAAGGATTGACTAATATGGATGAGGAACAAATCGTAAAAAGTCAAGGTGTGAGTATGGTTCCGACACCATCTTCAACAACTTCGGCGATTGCAGCACCGGATAGATTATTGACAACTAATTTACAGTATGATAAGAGTGTGCTCAATCCATTGTTAAAAGAAACGCAAAAACGCGTATTACAATTAGACAGTGCTTTCCGTGATTTTGAAAATTACCCATCATCAACGAGTTATTTAATAAATTTATCCGAAGTATTGAATAATGTGGTATCATTGCGATTGCATTCGGTAAGTATACCTTATACTTGGTATAACATAAGTAACGTTTACAATGCGAATTATTTTATATTAAAAGGTGTAACACCAGGTGTGAACGGCGTATATGATTATAAGTTTGAGATAGTAGCAGGGTCGTATAATATACCCGAACTAATCATAGCACTAAATGCGAGTGTAGCAGCGCTAGCAATTGAATACCCAGAAGTAAATTTCGGGACAACGGCGGTGAAATACAACGAATTAACGACAAAGCTCGATTTAATATTGGATATCCAAAATGTATTTACCGAAACGCAATATTATTTATATTTTGATGTAAATACGAATGCATTCGATGTTGATGTTCGAAAAAAATCGATATCTGGATTTCTTGGATATACGGCAAGTGTTATACCTGATCAAATAGCAATTCCGACACCATCTGGTGTCGAAGGGACGGTGGTTTCGGTTGAGAATACATACATGATAAACAGTATATATTCGAACTTTAACTACATGTATAATGCAACCGGTTCCATAACTGGAACCACGAATTCATTAAGTCAAAACGATTTGTATGAAGTAGTCGCCGATAGCGCTGATGTTTCGGGAAACAATTATATGACGTTTATCAACTATGAAGGTCCCTATAATTATGATCCAGTCACATCGGTTGTATTAAATACGGTAAAAATATCGTTTCTCGATTTATCTGGAAATTACACCCTAGGCACAATCATGGAAGACGTAAATCGTTCGTTATTATCAAGTGAGAGTTTTACACAAAAAACTTCATTGCGACTGTTTGATATTTCATATAATATGCGAGATGTTTCGGGTGGTCCCATAACGGATGTTACCCTGCAACGATTTCAACTTATTTTTTCACTTGAACCTGCGGTTATCACGAACACATCAAATATGAAACAGATTGTTGTTTTTCCAGACGAAACCGGTCTTAGTTCTCCACTATGGACCGGTAATAATTCGTGTTTTATGTTTGATGAAAACAGTGTATTTCGTCAACCGAATTCAATTACTGGAGATATTTTTCCGGTAAACACTAAATATGTGATTGATACTGTGCCAACGATGTCTCTTATATGCACAAAATCATTATATGATAATGTTTATAATAATTATACCATTACGATTAACACGTCGGATTTTTATAATTATGTGGATGGATACTCAATGAATGACTATGTGGGTGTAATGAACTACACGGACCAGTATAAAAATTCGGAAATAAACATGAATCTATCTCTCGCGAAGACATCGACGTCAAAACAATATCTGAAACCCGATGTGTTCTATGATATAGGTAGTAATAAAGTGAGAATGCAATTTGATATGCTAACTAGCTTTGACCAAACGGATTATACTCTTGATATGTCGAGCTGTTTTATTTATGTATCTCCTCCAGGGCTGATAGACCTGTCGTCATCGACAATTAGTATAACCGACCCTTCTCTTAATGTGTTTCAAGGATCCACATTGAACACCATTTTCCCGGTTGTAATCGATAATACGAATAATAAAATTAACGTTCAACCCAAGCCGGGTCAAGGAAACTCAGATGTGGGTGATTACATCATTACATTTACCCCGGGCACATATCGAACTCCGGGCGCGCTTGTAACTAGTGTGAATAATACGTTTGCTTCTATTCGAGGTTTGACTGATCGAAGTGGTACCGATTTAAATGGATTAAATCTGACTCAAACCGAATTCGGTTATGATATATCAGGAACAAACTATGATTGGACATTCACATATAAGATTAAGAATCAAATGTCTGCACAGGATTACAAAGTTGTGTTCACGGATACAGCAGAAAGTTACGCGAACGAAGCCGGTGTCTTGGGCACATCATGGAAATCCTATCTAGGGTTTACCGATACATCGTATAATTTAGTTAGTAGTAATGTAAACAATTACATGTCTGAAATTGTGTCGGATGAGGACGTATTTGTAGATGTTGCGAAAATGATTACAATCGACGCCTCAAATAACACCTTTTTGTTTAGTCCTTATTCAAATATAAAAGGGTTATATGCTCCTGATAATTCATCTGAAGTAAAAATCATTGTACCGAACGGTTCATATGGATTATATCAACTGTATAATGAAATAAATAGTTTGTTGAATGTTACACCGGAAACATATGGGTCGATCATGTATTCTGATTTTAACGCGAACGGAATCGAATCAACCGTTTTTCAAATCAATGTGAACAAATCGTTTAGTGCGAAGGACTATGAATTGGTGTTTTTCAATGATAAAGCAGTTGATCTAGCATGCAACCTGAATAAAAATACGCCGGGCGCTGCTCAGACGACTACGTGGGATATAACCATAGGATGGTTGATGGGATTTAGAACTTATCCGGAGTATATGTTATCTCCATTTGCAGCAAATAATAATTTATATGTAACAGTGAACAACTATACATACAATTCAACTACTGAAATCATAACATTAACAGGTGATGCGTGTGTTGATTTACATATTTTCAAAAATCTTTATTTGATTATAGACGATTTCACGCAAAACCATTTGAATGATGGTTTAATTACGGGTATACGTATGAATCCGAATGCGGATCCACCGAATTATTCGAGTAGAGGAACCAGGGTTGATAATCCGATTACTAACAAATATCAATCCTCTATTTTTAACTCGGTGCGTCCGGGTATGGGTCTAACTGGAAATCAACTATATGCCGCGAACGTTATCGCCGAGGAGAATTTTGTTATCCAGACGAAACGAATATATTCGGACCCACCCTATGTGAAAGACATGTTTGGATTAATACCACTTAAGATTGGTTCTTTTAAACATGGTGATGTGTTTACGGAATACGGTGGCACATTACAAGACAATGACCGAAAATATTTCGGTCCGGTAAACATTACCAAAATGAACATAAAATTACTGAATGACCGAGGTGATGTATTGAATTTGAACGATTCGAATTGGTCATTTTCGATTGTATTTGAATATCTATACAACTTTAAGGGAATCTAATGATATAGAAGGTTTGTTTTATGAGAATATAATAATTGAATTATTATATTCATCATTTCCATGTTAAATCGTCGAAGTAGAAAATTACGTATTAGTGAACCGACGGTAACTGCTCCCACTACAAATAATATAATGAATGAATTGACGTCTCCTACGCCAGATGGGACAATACCTTTGGTAAACTTTTTAGAAAATACCGAGAAATTTATAGTTGAGAATTCGACAGTATTGACGCGTGTATATGAGCTTGAACAGGAAGTTAAAACGACTTTTAGACGTTATGATGACCATATTGAAAAGGTGTCGTGTATATTGAAAGAACTTATGGATGTAAATACAAATATAGACGTTCCATTACCAACCACAAGGACGATTCGTCACTATTTCAAACCGCTGGTTGATACAGCAACATGTACTGATACAGCAACATGCACTGATACAGCAATATGCACTAATAATAAACCTGTCCGCGCACCGATTTCAAATACAATATCGGACGTTGACCGATTGTTGAGAGCGAATATTTGTATAATGGACAGTCACCTAGAGCAATTTCGAACCGAAAAGGAAAATGTTGCATGCGAAGAACGCGGGTTTAGGAAGTCGGAAAATCGCGGATCACGGTTGCAGGAAGAACAAATTTTGACGGACAATTCAAAGTCTCATCGCCATATAAGTCCACGACGTAGGATAAGTCCACGTCATCGATTAAGGCGTGACGCCACAGGCGAACAAGTTTCTGCGACAATCTAATTATATCACGGATAATATATACCATGTCTATTGCTACTTTAAAACGGAAAACGGCAGCCAAATATAACAATGTTAGTGTGAATGTTCCACAATTTTCGATCAATGGGGGAACACGAAATCAAGGTTGGGTTGGACAAACTTCATTATCCCGTTCTTTACCTAGAACATTGATGGTCGGTGATACCCCTAGAGGAAGTGGTGGATGTTGTGGAACGTATAATCGCGCAACAATTGTGCAATCGGCGGTCACTTCAACTAACAATCCCGCAGTTATCAAACCCTCTGTATTGAGTAATGATGGTATGCTAGCCACAAAATATCGTTGGATAACACGTCCAGCACCTTATACGAGTGTGAAACCGGGAGATGGTAATAATCTGAATACCCAAAGTGATTATATCGCACGCATGACCAAGGTTAGTGTGAACACAACGTCTGATTGCCCGCAAATGGAGCAGCCACCGATATGCTGCAATTTACCGCGCAGTATTTTCCAACGCCGTCCTAATACCCCACACGGAATAGATACGAATAGTGTTACTAAGACAGTTGGTCCCAAGTCGGAGGGACAATATGTTTCTGAATTGGGTGATACATGTGTAGACATTGATATCCAGTTCCAAGCCCAGAATAATAATGGGACTGGTGGAACACCTTTTGGATGTGGTTAATCAAATATAATTTTTATAACGTATATTTGATAAAGATTATGGGGGTGTTGCTGCTGCTTCTGGTGTTGCTGCTACTTCTTCTTTTGCTGCTACCGTTTGTTGTCGACTAGCGTGCCCCCTAACCCCTGCCTGAAGTTTCACTAATGCCTTTTCTGCCTTTGCTCGCTTTGCTTCTTCGGTTTCGTCTGTCTCCTCATGTGCATCCCCCATACCAGGTGTATGGTCTTCGGTGTTAGCACCTTCAAGTTGTTCAGCAGTCGCAGTTTGACTAGTCGCGGCAGCATCCCTCTGTTGGGTTTGACCTGCAACCGGTTCTACGAAACCACTTTTAGTTAAACTTGTCCATGGTTTACCGTCTGTATCACTTTGAACAAATACGGTCTTAATCACATCTTTCGGTATAAATACGCGACTATAAAGGTAAGGGATAACGGACTCAACCGTTTGTTTCTTAGAAACATCCTTTTCTGCCGAATTTGATCCATCTGCACTCGGTACAGGTTTATCGCCATCTTCATGTGAGAAGGTTTTCATAATCTCTACACAAGTATTGTATGAATCGTTTAGACCTAATAAGCCATCAGTCTTACATTCCATATCATCACCCTGTCCGACACACTTCGTATTTGAGAATGCAGCTCTGATTAGACCGTTAAGTGGATGTGTTTTATATTCACCTCCGGTTCCATCTATCAACAATGCTATATTCTCTTTAAAATTTCCTCCAATCATTTCATTTCCGATAAATTGCGCATTTCGACCCCCAACACTTCTTTTCTTAAAACTCTGTTTACGATTTCCACCGACCTTTTTTTTACACGAATATCGAACCATTCTAATTATATTATTTGGACATTTTTAATTGAATCATACTACATTAGAAAATTGATTTTCAAATGAACTAAAACATAAACTCATATAACAACATTATGGAAACTACGACACCCACCCTCACCGAACAGTATATTAAGAGTCTTTGCGACAAAGAATATCAAGCATATATGATTGCTAAATCGCATTTAGGTTCTTCGTTTGACTTAGAAAAGAGTATTGGATTTCGTGAGTGGAAAAAGGGTCAATCATTAGACAAAGCCGTGAATTGATTCGCAACACTATCACCGGATTGTAACTCTAAAGCTTCTGGATTGCGCCAGGATTTAAAATCGCCATATTTTAGAATCGGTTTATTCGAAACCGTTTTTGTTTTCACAACATCTGTATTATTTAGAATCGAAAAATTGTATTGTTTTCCCAAAGAAATGAACTTGTTTTTAATAAAGTTTTTGGGTGCAGTGTCTGATGTCGTTTTTCGTTCGTTTGGTTTATCAACATTATACTTTTTCAACTTCGCAAATGGACCCTTTTTAACGTCGATTTTCACACCCTTCTTCTCGGTCGATTTGTCGATATTATGGATACATAGGAAAGGGGTAGTGTTCCCGGTGGGGATTTCGGCTTCATCTAAGAAAAAGTCTCTGCATAAAAAAATTGTTGTATATTTCATGGCGACCGCATTTAAAATAGAATATGGGATGGAAACATCTGCATAATATGCAAATGCCTGTTTGTATGCATCATATCGCATAGTTACAGTTCCTCTGGATGTAGATTCATGTAAAATTCTACTCTTCCATGCACGCTCTAATGTATTGTCGTTATCTGCAATCGCCTCTTTATATAAATCTTTGTTGTAAAATGCGCTTTCGATATTTTCGTTCATTTTATCTGCATGTAAATCGCCAGTAAACGTGTCGATAAAAGCCTTTCGTTGTTCCTCTATATATACCTCATCTGGAGACAACTTTTTAGATGTAATCGTTTTCGGTGCGGGTTTACACGATATAAGATTGTAATGAATTTTCAGAAAAATATAAGATGCGACTGATACAGATATTCCGACAAAAGAGGTGAACATCATTGTAGTCGATGGTGTTTTCCATCGACTCAACATAGTGTTAATTCGACTCCACATGGTAGATAATAATGTATATCAAATGCATTTATATTGATTTCTATATGTTTACTAATTGAGTTCACCGAACCACAATATGGATTTGCGTTTCATGGTTTCGTCTTCCATGTCGGCATGGTCACTTGCGATTAGATGTTGTGAAAATTTCGACTGGTAATTTTCGAGTTTGTTGTTGATACACTTGCGTTGGACGGATTGTTTCGAGAATATACGGTAATGGTAACAGACCATAAACGCCTTTTGGATATCCTTTTCGCGTAAATTGGGATAAAAAGGGTCAATTCTCGCGTCTTTATTATAGACGCTATCTACACACTTGATTTCCTGTTCGGATTTATCTGATGGGTGATGAAGGCTCAATTTTGCGAATTTAGAACACCGTGTGAAACATTTTACCTCAATTTTTTCATATCGACACCTACCTTTTAACCAATTCGACGGGTGTGGGTGTCGCAAATCGTGATTCCAACGATGAGTAATATGTTGTAAAATCGAAGGTGGGTCATCTTCGCGTTCATTGCTAGACATCATGACCCATGGAACTTTCACACAATCCGCGTCACTAAATCTTGATTCTAATTCATATCGAATCGAATTATCGCCCCGACTACGAGTTGATACAAATTCATCGCAATCTATAAACAGCACCCATGTGGTTTTGTCGCGTATTGTGCTATATAGACGATTAACATCAAGCGTTTGTCTTTGTTTGAAGGAATAAGATTTTATGATGGTAACCTGTAGATTATCGACGATGGATTGCTTTATATAAATGGTCGAATCGACATCATATAAAACGTAAATGTGGTCAACGCCTTCAGACAAATAGTAATCTACGAATTCTTCTAAAAACGGTTCATTCAGATATCGTGTTATAACAGATAAAAAATTCATTTTAATAAGTTATATTGTTATTAATATAACTAAATAGTATATAATGACTTATTTTGAAAAAAGAGTTCAACAATTAATTGCGTTCGATAGTATTCGTATCGGTAAAATCATAGAAATTTTTCAATTTTCATTAATATTTACATTTTTAGCCATATTTGCGGCTTATTATTCCAATAAATATTTATTGTTAACATTTAACGACAATGATTCCTTTTTTAAAATACTATTTTTATTATCCATAGAATTATCTATTTTAACAATAATTATTTTTTACTTACGAAAAATAACATTATTATTTCCATCAGTAGCATCTATATTATTTACAAAATTCAATCCTTATACAACGATAGATATAGGTATGTGGATGGTATTGGTATTTGTTTTCATAGGAAATATTGATAAATTGAATGATAAAATCGGTTTACTTAAAACAAAAATAGATAGTTATATGCAATAAATGTGATAAATGTAATCTTATAGATTGGATACCTCTTGTTTACGGACTTCAAATAGGGATTCAATTTCCTTGTCCAACATGGGGACTTCGATACGGTCGTATGTTTTATATGGGTTTGTGGGGTGCATACAGACAAGATATAGTCCGGTCACCTTTTTGCCGTATTTAATTTCAAGGATTGCTCTATATACATTGAGTTGGAGCGAATAATGCCAGAAATTGGTGTCGGGTAGATGTGAGATACATGTGGTCTTTGCTGATTTGCCGAACCCGCTTTCGTATGAAATCTCCTTACATCTCTTCCAATCATAGATTTGTAGTGTTCCATCGGGGTTTTCGAAAATCATGTCGATTGAACCGGATAGTTTGAGTTCTTCGTAATACACACACCACTCGGTGCGATATGGCTTCAATTCGGGAAAATCTTTAACAAAACGACCGAACCATTCATATTCGACACTTGTATTTGTAACATCCACCTTATTGTAGAAACATTCTATATCATAGTGCATTTTGGTTCCAGCGGCTGCGGCTTCGTCGCGATTCGTATCCCAATCGGACTTTATTTGTTCACGGGTCATACCGTGATATTTATAGGTAGGGTCTTTCATTTTGCGCCCACGAAGCATGTTGGTAATGATGGCGTCTGCGTTGAATTCCTCGAAATGGCGGTGATTCCATGTAGTAACAGAGGTATATCCTTGTTTCCCATGGACTGTGTAAATATGCGGTCCTTCATCAAATGTGATGAATTCGTCGCGTTCGTGGGGGTTTAGCTTCGCTAAGTAATCGGGAACTGGGTTGGACATTGTGGTAAATAATAATAGAACGAAGTCTTTATCTTGAATGCAAATAGTAGATAACAATAAAAACCCTTCAATTTTGTGGTCGTATATAGTCTATACATAATCACATTCTTCACTAAATGTGAAATCCTGGGCTATATGGTTGAATATCCATTTTCGAAGTTCAGAGCGGCGGCGTTCTTCATATGCCCGACTGATACCATTAATTTTATGCATATTGGAAATATTATGTTCTTTGTCTTGTTCGGTTGCTCTGATTTTATGCGAGTTTTCCATTTGCCATTTAAGGAACGTTTCTAGAAAACGATGCGCGACTCGGTCGATCCACCGTGTATACATTGTAGCATCTAGAAGGCGCCATTTTATATCAAGAGGGTCTTCTGTCGATGAAGACCATACATATATCGCCCCCGTTTTTTGTGTAAATGCGCATACGGGTATAGGTTTGTTTTTAGAACAATAATCCTGTAAACTGGATTTCATTCCATCGGTAATATCAAGATTAAACACGGGCGTTAGGTGGTCAAATGTAACAATCGTGGCTTTGCACCATAGATCAAATGTAGTTGTTGGTTTCGGTCCAGATGGGCTATTAAGCCATTCCATAATAACTTTTCTTTTACGTGAAACGGTTGCACCTTTTAATTTAATCATCTCTTTTTCCATAGATGCGACCTTCAATGTTAGATGCTGAATGAGTTTGTATTGTTCTTGGGCACTAGGTAGAGTTTCAAGTGCGTCGGTGTCGCGGTCACGTTGTGACTTACTTCTATAAAAGTATTCACAGGTGACCACATGTTGATCATGTAAATCCTTAAACCTAAAATAGCGGTTACAATATTTGCAATTATTCCCATCATGATTCATGTGTTGTTATTATAGAGTTGTTATAAATCCACATAGATATTCAATTTTATGTTAGGATATAGTTTGGTTCATGAGTGTCGTAGAATCTACCACAAAGACCAAATATTTAACGATCGATACGCGTTTTCGCGATAAATATGATTCGAGTTGTGTTGCGAATTATAATATAACTCTACCTGAGCGTATCAATAATGTGAAAAGTATGCGTGTGACGAATGTAGAAATACCAGTGTCTTATTACAACATATCCGCAAATATTGGAAATAACGCGTTCTATTTTAAACAATCGGATAAATTCGTTGATATTATCGTTCCCGACGGAAACTACGATGAAACCACTTTGATTGAAACGGTGAATACGGCAATTCCATTCGCAACCATCGTATTTTCGATTGAAAATCATCGAGGTGTGTTCACAAACAATGATTTAGTCGGTGAGTGTATTATCGGGTTCAATTTGTCGCAAAATCCAACGATTCAAACAGGGGTTCTATCTACATTTGGTTGGTTACTTGGTTATAGGAAATCATTGTATACACTCGCACTAAATGCAAAAATTGCGAGTGAAAGTTTTGCGATGTTAACTGGACCACGATATTTATTTCTAGTTGTGGATGAATTCACGAATGGGAATCCACATTCTTTTTTAAGTCTATCGAGAACATCTGAACTATCAAGTCAACAAATATTGGCGCGTATCACAACCGGTATCAACCCATTCGGCACGGTATTGGTTGCAGATACGTATAGTAACTGTTGTAGTGATACGCGTATATATAGCAATGAGGTCAATATTCAACGTTTGAATGTGAAGTTGGTAGATGAACTGGGAACAATTGTAGATTTAAACGGCATGGACTTGTCGTTTTGTTTAGAATTACAACATTTATAAAACAAAATTGATTAGGCGATAGTAATAATTCGATGTTCATAATAAAAACATGGAATTATCATTAGAACAACAATATGCATTTGACCGTTTTAAACAGGGTCAAAACCTGTTTATTACGGGACAAGGAGGAACCGGTAAAACACGATTGATTGAGAATTTTGTGGATCATTGCAAAGAAAAAGGTGTTCAATTCCAGGTATGTGCGTTGACTGGGTGCGCTACCATCTTGCTTCCAAAAAGTTGTAATGCACGCACAATTCATTCTTGGAGTGGAATTCGACTATGTAAAGGTGCGAACAAACAAATTGTCTCAAATGCAGTGAAACATCGTGGAACAAAGGCGTCGTGGAGAAAGGTTCGCGTATTAATTGTTGACGAGGTGAGTATGATGTCGGTAAAAATGATTGAGGTATTGGATGCAATTGCGCGAACCGCACGATCAAATCATTTACCATTTGGTGGTATTCAAGTAGTGTTTGTAGGTGACTTTTACCAATTACCGCCAGTTGGAACTACAGGAGACCCAACAACAGAGTTATTTTGTTTTGAAAGTGAGTTGTGGAATCGCGCATTTCCGAAAAAGAATCACATTGAATTGAAAACTGTATTTCGTCAAACGGATCCACTTTATCGAGAGATTCTGTCTCAGATTCGAACTGCGACATTGTCGGACGAAAATAGCAATATTCTATACGAATGTGTGAACCGCGAATATGACCCATCAAAACATAATGGGTGTGTTCCACCAAAGCTTTATCCAACACGCGCAAAGACCGATTATCTGAACAATTTGAAGTTTTCGAAGTTGGAGGGTGCGGTATATGAATGTGAATGTAAAAAAAAGACGTTATGTAAAACGTTTATTGAAGCAAATACGCAACTATCTACGGCGAACCTGGATAAAGGCAGTAGATTAACATCATCTGAGTTGGAATATGAATTGCAACAATTAATGAATTCATCTTCTTTTCAAGACATTCTCTATTTGAAGGTGGGTGCAGTTGTAATGTGCACTGTAAATTTGGATATGGATCAAGGTATTTGTAATGGTTCACAGGGTATTATTACTAGTATGATGGATACTAACAATGGATGTGTTCCTATAGTGAAGTTTACAAATGGTGTAGTGAAGGTGGTTAATCACCATTATATCCAATCTGAAGAATATCCAACCATAGCAGTTGGACAAATTCCACTATGTTTAGCATGGGCAATGACGATTCATAAGATACAAGGTGCAACACTTGCAATGGCGAGTATTGACGTCGGAAATCAGATTTTCGAATACGGACAAACATATGTAGCGTTATCAAGGGTGCAATCATTGGATGGGTTGTATCTGAGTGCATTTCAGGCATATAAAATACGAGCGAATGAACGAGTTACACAGTTTTACAATGATTTACCTGAATTAGATTATGTTATTGAATTGCACCCTTTTCAAAAATATGAATATGAAGAGGAATTGCGAGAAGAAGAAATGGTTGACCCGAATATAAAGCGTATTATCCTTTAGTATTACGCGTTTGAAACATTGGTTGGTTCTTGGGTTTTGCGGTGGATTTGGGTTCAGGTTTCAGTTGATTTAATTCGATTGACTTCATCATCGGGTGCATACCATTCGTCAACTGGTTCAATTGTTTATAATATTGAGCCATGTCTTTTTCTTCATGTCCATTTACACGAACGCGATTGAAATGAATCGGAATGTATATCACACTCCATCTCAGTCGCCGCGTGAGAATGTTATACTGAAATCGCTCCGAATGAAGAGGATATATACGGCTATATTCATACATTTCATTGAACAATTCGCTATATTTTTTTAAATCACATTGTTTTAGAATTGCGAATCGATCGTTCAGTTGCGGGAAAAGATGGAAGTTCGGAGTGCATATTTTAGATTGGTGTGTAATACTGAAATATCGAGGGTCGAAATGGTTTAAATATCGAACGTCTGGACGTAGATATACGATATAATCGAATTGTATGTTGCTGTTTTTCACCATGATTCCCAACTGTTTCTTGGAATACATCGCACATACAAAGTTGTCTAGACAAATATAGTCACTCTTCCATGGGTCTGGTAGAGACCTGTATTTTTTAATCTGTATCTGTTCTTTTATTTCATCTTGGTCGTCTATTTGTAGAAAGTCTGGTTTTAATAAATGATGTTCATCAAAGTCGAGTTCTACGTTCTCTTCACCCGCACGTGGATTATGATATTTAGTCGACATTGTATACGTGTGCATAAAAATAGTATATTCTATTCGATTATCTTGGAACGGTTGCAATATGTGTTCTCGAATACTATCTATTGTATATTTTAAACTTCTGGTTAATCCCCAGAAACAAAGTGCTACCTTCATGTTATTATTTCATTACAAAATAATATGCGATATTGTTCGGATATTATTATTATTATGTGTATACAATATAATATGGTAGCAGGTAGTATTTTGCCGGTTGCATTATATAAAGGCAAATTACACTTTTTGTTTGGAAAAGAGTGTCCACTTGAAGAGAGTGCAAAAGGGTTTTCTGATTTTGGTGGAAGTCTTGATGGTGACGAAAATCCATATGAAGGCGCGTTGCGTGAAGGAGCTGAAGAGTTAACCGGGTTTCTTGGAAATAAACATGAACTAAAGAAAATGATTTCCAAGAATGGTGGGGTTTATCATATACAGGTTAAAAATTACCACATTCATTTGTTTGTGATGGATTATGACGCGAATCTGCCGGTCAATTACAACAAACATAACAAGTATTTGTGGGAAACCTTACCCAAAGAGGTAATGAAGACTTTATACACGAAACATCATTTGTTTGAGAAGAGTGAAATTGAGTGGTTTACACCTGATATGATGACGAAGCGCAAGAAATCATTTCGTAACTTCTACCAAGAGATGGTTAGTGCAATAGTCAAAGATTTACCCAATATACGTAAATTTGTAGACAGCAAGTCCAAGAAGACGAAAACTAAGAATAATTCGACTAAAAAGGACAGAAGTTCCGATACGACTTGAACACATGTTTGATTTCTATCTTGAATGATAGTGATCAAAGAGTGCGAACTTCACTTTTCATAATGTTTTCACAAACTTTTTTAGGTGGCGTCGTACATTCACATTGTGATGTGAACAATTACATTGAAAATGGTGAATAATAATAGGAATGTAACATATATTACAAATTATAATGGATGAGATTGATTTAGAAATCACTAATTACAGCAATAAAGACATCGAATATTTTTTCAGATTGAATGAAACGTCAAATTATACCGCCGACGATATTACACAACAAGTTTATGAAGTAAAAACCGAATTAATGGGGGATGTAAATTTCCCGCAGACGTCAAAACGTAAGTTCCTCGAGTTTGTCCAAGCAGCGACAGAACGATTATACGAGTCTGGAAATATTAAATCGGTCGAGATAGTCAAACCTTTGATCCAAGAAACTACCTTGGATTATCCCGAACAATCATTGTCTTCTTTATTGAGCCGCAAAACCGAAATTGTAAAACACCCGTCTACACAATATTCTGACCCGGATGTTATACAAAAAGGTGAATTGAATCCTTTAAACAATCGTATTTTGACTAGCTGTTTGACTATTGATACCAAGCTTCGCGATAATTGGTCTACCACAAAAAGCAACGATTTCACGATAAATCTTCCTACCAAATTGTCCAAGGTGTCGTCTATGCAATTAACATCGATCGAATTTCCGGTCGCATTTTATGGTATTTCGCAATGCTACGGAAATAATCATTTTAAAATAACTATCTATACCGCCACGGATACGTATATCGAGACGATTGTTATCCCCGATGGTAATTATAGCAATTTAGAATTGATTACTGAAATAAAAACCCTATTGGGTTATATACCGAACATATTGTTTCAAACCATTGTGTTTACCCATAATACAATTACTGGACGCGTGACGATTGCGACGGTTGACGTAACTGTAACATCATTCGAATTGAATTTTAATCAAAATAGCGACGGTATCGAATATGTATCGACGCCGATTACAATGAGGTCTGGATATGTATTCGGATTCAAGAAGGCTTCTTATACGGGTGCGAAAACATACACATCCGAGGGGATTATTAACCCATCACCCATCCGCTATGTATATTTAGCAATAGAGGATTACAATCAAAACGTAAATAACGGATTTATATCAGCGACATCACAGACCGTAACAAGTTCAGATATTATAGCTCGTATCACAGTTGGTGATAATTATTTCAGTGTGATAAACGACACGAATCTTTCGACGATTGTAACTGAACCCCGCGAATATTTCGGTCCAGTTGATATAACCCGGTTGCGAATTCGCATATACGATGAATATGGTCGTATCTTGGATATGAATAACGGTGATTTCTCATTTTGTCTTACTATGAAACAGATCTATAATCTATAGTGTGCTCGAAGGAATATTATGAAATGATAATGTAAATGCCGTATACAATGAGGAAGGTTCCAAGAAGGAGATGTTATCGTGTAAAAAACATGAAAAACAAGCGTATAATGGCGAGGTGCACATCAAAAGCCAAGGCAACACGTCAAATGCGTTTATTACGCGGTATACAGTATAACCGAACCTTCGCCAAGCGCGTCCGTCAAACGCGGCGGGTATCAAAGAATAAATAGGTTATTATAATGAATATAAACTTTATACGATGCATTATGTATCGTATAATGCATAAAATGAGTTCGGAACAGCGTTCCGTCTTGGACTACATTCGTTCTGACTCGAATGTAATAGTAGACGCATGTGCTGGTTCAGGTAAATCGACAACCATTTTATCTATAGCAAAGGAATTGACTGGAAAGAAGATTCGTCAATTCACGTATAATTCCATGTTGCGTCATGAAATCAAAGAAAAGGTGCGTGAAATCGGATTATCGAACCTAGAGGTTCATACATATCATAGTTTCGCAGTGAAATATTATTCATCGGCGGCGCACACAGACACGGGTATACGTCAAGTAATGCGTGCGGATACCGAACCACGCAATCCAATTCCACTGGTAGACATTGTAGTAATTGACGAAAGCCAAGATATGACTCTTTTATACTTCGAATTGATAGTAAAAATGGCGAATGATATGTGTGGCTTGGACAATCCTCTTGTAACAGATGAACCTCACAAGTTCCAATTGCTCGTGTTAGGTGATTACATGCAGGGTTTATATGAATTCAAGGGTGCTGATATCCGTTTTTTAACCAAAGCGAGCGATATCTGGAATGGATTACCACACTTGGTAACCTCCACATTTAATCATTGTACATTGAAAACATCCTATCGAGTAACAAATCAGATGGCGAAGTTTGTGAATAATGATATGCTTGGCGATGAAAGATTAATAGCATGTCGAGATGGACAACCAGTTACCTATATTCGACGTCCAAGATACCAAATAGAAAAGATTGTGGTGTATCAAATTCGCAGATTATTGGCGGAAGGCGAAAGCCCATCGGATATATTTGTGTTGGGTGGGTCCGTAAAAGGTGCGAATAGTAATATTCGTCATATGGAGAACGTATTAACCGATGCGGATGTCCCATGTCACGTGCCTATGATGGAGTCGGATGTGATGGATGAGCGCGTAATCGATGGAAAGGTGGTATTTTCCACGTTTCATACAGTGAAAGGTAGACAGCGTAAATATGTGTTTGTAGTGGGGTTCGATCAAGGGTATTTTTACACGGCACGGAACATACCAAAAGACATTTGTCCCAACACTTTGTATGTCGCATGCACAAGAGCGACTCATGGACTATATTTATTAGAGAATGATAACTCGAGACCACTCGAATTTCTGAAACGTGGACAACCAGATATGATGCAAAGTGAATACATTGACTTTAAAGGGATGCCTCAGAGTATATTTCACGACCGTGTCCAAGAAACAGAAGATCCAGGTATAGTCATAATACCAACGTTTCATGTAACACCGACCGATTTGATTAAATTTGTGCCCGAATCGGTGATAGAATATGTAACACCGATCTTGGACAAGATTTTTGTCCAAGAAGTGGAACCAACGCCAGAAATGGAGTTTGATATCCCCCGAATTGTGCAAACAAAGAGTTCCTTGTTCGAAGAAGTCAGTGATTTGAATGGAATCGCTCTACCTGCGATGTATTATGATGCGATTCAAGGAACAACTACCGACGGTGAAGACATTTTACGTGAAATGATCAATATGAGCGTCCATGAAATGCGTGAAAACAGTCATCCGTATTTGAAACGCGTTGTAAGTGAACTACCTGAAAAGTGTGAGACACCAGGTGATTATCTATTCTTGGCGAATGTGTGTGTTGCTATCCAAGAGAAGCTATATTCCAAGTTAAAACAGATTGATCGGGATGAATATACATGGATAACCTCGGAAATGAAGGATATGTGTGTAGAAAGGTTAAATGAGCATATTGGACACGAGTTCAATCGAAGTGATGGAAAGAGTGGAGAAGTAGAGAAACTTCTTGTTCATTATGTGCATGAGACCGAACATAACTTAATAGACGCGGCATTGTATCCTTATTTTAGTTATGAAAAGAGGTTCCGTTTCTGTGCCCGCGCGGATTTTGTATCAGACACAACATTGTGGGAATTGAAATGCACAAGCAAGATCACATTTGAACATCGTATGCAAGTTGTTATATATGCATGGTTATGGCGAGTATTGCACCCGGAAAGTCCAAGAGAGACCCAGATATACAATTTGAGAACAGGTGAAAAACTCCGATTAGAAGCATCAGACGAAGAACTGACTATGATTGTAGTCGAACTTTTGAAAGGTAAATACGAGGAACCTGAAATCTTGGACGACGATGAGTTTGTAGAACGATGTGTGAATGTTATTGAAAGGGAATAAAGTAATCGCACGTTAAATAATATAATCGCTGAACATGATGACTGAGAATCCGATGAACGACTCAGAAGTATGGACTGACTCATTCACCGCAACTTACAATGATCTAGACGACGAAGATGAAGATTGTTGTAAACCGGTATCAACTACTGTATTTGTATTAGCAGGTTTGTCAGTCGTTATCGTAATTATTGTTTGTTATATGTGTTTGAATATTTAAATCCGCACAAATTATAATAAATATAAATATAAATATAAATATTGCTTATATTTATATTACAATGAGGCTTATATCCCACATAAAGAAAATAAATATAGACACGGTTCTTAACAATACTGCCGCTTCGCAAGAAATTTCCAACGGTATAAATTCTGGTTCATTATCTAAAAAATAACCTACATATTATATAAGAAATGAACAAATGTTCAGAAGAGAATTTAGAATTGTTTTCAAATGAACATTATACGTATATTAACCAAATATTCGGCGACGAAAATGTTCGCGAAATTATCAAAGAAAGTTATACAGAGCGCGATTGGGATTTTGCGGTAGAAGAAGCGGGAGTCGAATTTGAATATTCGCACCATCATGTCTTGACGAAAAGTGGAAAAAGGGAAGATGACAAATGGTGTAGTGTAGACAAGGGATTTCAAAACATTTTTATCAATAAGAATGATACATTGTGTCAATCATACACATTGATGAAATATTTAAACAAACCAATTCCCATGGGAATGAAGCAACGTCAAATGGAAATGATTAAAATGTATAGAAACATAATAAAACGATCCCATTTCAAAATGGAACTCATGGGAATGGTGGAAATAATGCAAAAATCGTTAAATAAGAAGAAGCAGAAAAAAAACACAGTCTTATGGGAAGACTACACAACCGCCCGAAATACCAAATTAAATAAGACGTATGAAAAATTATACGAAGAAATAATCAAGGTATTAGATAAATGGGAAAAATACGGTTATTTATATTTTATGAAAGAGGGAAAATGCAATGTGAAGCGAGCGAAGTAATACAATATACTGTAAATTTCAAAACTACTGGTTATGAACAGAACAGAACTGTTCACCTGTAACAGGTGTCTTTTTGCAAGGCTTGCCGGTCTTGCATGTTTCACCGCAAATATATGTATACATTTGTCCATCACGACGCTTGTTACGGTTCCATTCAAGACTGGCGTCGTCGAAATCAATATTTACCTCATATGTAATATTGTCGCGTGAACAAGCATTGGATTGGATGGGACGTTGCTCCTTAGCCCTCCTGGTTCGGAGATAACGTTCAATGCGAGCAGCTCGAGTAGTCTCTTCGTCATCAACCTCTTGAGGTTCGACGTGAGGTAGGGAACCAGTCTGCGAACGAGTTTTATAAAGGGGGGGCGATTGAGTTTGTGGAAGACATTGGGAACGAGTCAACATGGTAACTGAATAAGATACCATATATAAATAGCAACAACCCTGAATCAATTTTGTTGTTATTGCGTTAATAGATATCCAATATTCGTATTTGCACAATCTATATAACTATTGAAAAATGGGTGGAAATCATTCAGCAAATCGACACAATGCGAAAGGCACGAAAGGAACGACGGGTAATAAACCCATATCAGTTGCCGGACAACCCGGTATAAATATTCCAAGTATCGCGCTCGAAGAAGTATACGAAAGTTTAGAAGAATACAAAGAAGCAATCAACAATGTATATAATTTAAGTCGTCTCTTGGATGACTATGCCGATGATATTCGAGATAAGATGAATGATGGTGATGCAAATCCCATAAACAGTGTGTTATTGACAACACTTCACGATGGATATACGAAAGAAACCGCAAAGAATTATTGTGAAGTGATCGAACTAGGACTGAATATCGAATCTGTCCGACGTGCACGATTATTGTTTTCATGTAAACAATACGAAGACCTCGATGGTCACAGCATAATGGATATCCGAAACAGCAAATCGACCGAAATGATTGATAATATACCATATGCGACCATGGGACAATTATTGGAAACACGTATACTCGACGTTTCTAAAAAACTACCTGCATATGGAAACACCTACATGTATGCATGTCTTGGCGAATGGACCCACGGTATACGAGTGTATTTTAATCTACTCAGAAAAGACCCTGTGATTGAGAATAAATGGATTGTTATATCGTCCGGTATCAATGTTGCGAATTATACCAAGATAAATACAGAGAAATTGCAGACATTTTCACCCGGGTATAAGGTTTTGATGAATAGCATTACACAGGTTATGAATTCAAATGCGTATATAAATATAATTGACCAGTCTGCACGAATCGCCGCTGAACAAGCCGATGACGCAATCGCTGCACTAGAGGATCAAAATGCACTTTATACTTTCGCACGACAGGTCTTGGAAAACGCACCAACTGACCCATATGCTAAGTCAAAGGAGGCAAATGCGAAGATGGAAGTGCAAAATGCATCGCGTATTACATCGGCTGCAGTTACAAATGCTAAGGCTGCTCAGTATACATTAACAGAAGCCGAAGCTCATATCGCAACCAAAACAACTACATGGGAATATGGAACATCCGACAAACACGATTCATTGCGGTGTGTATATTCCGGGGTTCATCCACAATGGAACGGAATATATATAAAAGATTGTGTAATACATGGTTCAACTATGGACATAGCAGGAGTCACATTGAGTGTTATGTCGGATATAGAACACTATTACAATGATTTATACAACGGACAAGTCATTTTATCTACTTATAAAATTAACGATTTGTATTACACCGCGATTGTGAATGTGATTGTGCGTGGCGATGATATTCATATACAAATGAAAGAGGCTCAATTAAATTCTATATTTTCACCTACAACGTCGGGTCAGTCACCGTCGCAACATATCTTTATCGACCCGAGTCGCAGGCATATTGGAATTGGCACAAACGAGCATTCTGTAAAATATGACGCGGAATACATAACTACCGCTCGCGACAATGGTCAAAATGTGGTTGTTCAGTCAAATACATATCCGAATATGGTTGCATCTAGAGTCGCCGAGAACTCGAGTCATGTGCCGGGTGGTGGTCGCGATAAGAACTTTTATTATTTCGACCAATTCAGTGCATCGACAATGCGTAGACAGAGTTACTTGTATACGTTTGACCAGATGCATAATTATGCAAATGAATGCAATGAAGCATCCGATGGCGAGACAAACCAAAAATATGGGTGTGATATTTCGTTTGAAATAACGGATAGGAGTCAAACCACAAAGGAAATCGGTAACATTGGAATGGTGATTGATAAGATAGGTAAAAAAGGACAAGTGTTTGGCGGTTTATCAGTAAAGACGGTTCCGTCCATAGATAATGTGAATGGTAAAGACATACTAAAGCCAGGTGAGACAATCATGTATGTTTCTAGTGATAGTTTACTTCATGTGAATGGAGTCGTATTAGGCAGCAAAGTGCTTCGGGCGGAACATGACGCAGACGGTGTAGAACACTTGTTTTGGGGTGAAAACCAGATAGTGTAATTTAACCGATCTGTTCCTCCGAAATCGGTTCCCATACAACAGATGGGGGTTCAGACCATTCAGAATACATTATAGCCTTGCTAGTAGGTCTTTCTAGAGAAAGTAGTGTATCGAGCGCCTGTTTTCGACGATCCATAGGAAACAAGTTTGCTGATAGCTTCCGACTATAGAATTTCCAAGCCCATTCGAACTGAAGGGCGGCTTTCCAATCGGGGAATCCTTGGACATAACATCTCCGCGTCCAAACCTCACCCTTAGCGACTTTTATACTGGTAGCTCGCGCACCACCCTTAATCTCTTTATTATGTTGCCGGAGTCGACGGTTTAGGTCAACTGTAGCCCCGATATAGGTAGAGTGACTACTCGATTCAAGTAGATAGACATAAAAGGACATTATTATCAAAGGATTATATATAATGTATCCATTGATAAAAACATTCAAGGCTACGCGATTACGAAATGCGTTTATATTAAATGCTCTAGTCGCTGCGTTCACAGCGGTGTTCGCTATCGAATTTCGTGCGATATTAGATGAAAAAAAGTCCGATATTTATATTTATATAAATAAACTCCTACCGGGTAGTGGTATAAGTCGATATATGAAAGTTGTGATCGTTTTACTAACCACCTTTATTAGTAGTTTTATCGTGTATAATATACTGCATTTATTGTTTGGTTATGGTGCAGGTATGATTATTGATGATAAGTTCATAAAAGGTCATCCTGTATATTAAACCCTTGGTAAATTGAATATAGAAATAAAATGTTACTATATAATATTAAATGTTCAGAGCGATTTTATTGTTAACTAGTTTATTGGGGATTACTGCCCGATATAATGAGTATGTCCCAACCTTAGATGTGGAAGAATATCAGTTTGTTCATTCTACGAATGTTACACTTCCTCAAGCATTTTCTTGGACAAACGTGGAAGGTGTAAATTATTTGACGAAAAATTTGAATCAACACATACCAGTATATTGCGGAAGTTGTTGGGCACACGGAAGTATCAGTGCCTTTTCGGATAGGATTAAAATCATGCGTAAAGCAGCTTGGCCTGATATTAATTTAAGCATCCAGTTTTTGTTAAATTGTCGAATGGGTGGAAGTTGTAATGGTGGAGACCACTTAGCGACATATAAAGCGATTCACGAATATGGTTCTATTCCTTACGACGATTGTATGGTATATCAAGCATGTAGTATAGATTCAACTGAGGAGGGATGCAAAGACAAAAAAATGTTCGAGTGTACACCGACAAATATTTGCAAGACATGTGATACATTTAGTTCACATGGAGGAACATGTAATCCCATTACCCAATATCCCAATGCTACTATCGCTAGTTATGGTGCTGTAAAAGGGAGTGATAACATGCAAGCAGAGATATTTAAAAACGGTCCTATCGCATGTGGAATAAATGCAGAGGAAATCGTAGAGTATACGGGCGGTGTATTGGACCTTCCTCATAAATTGAAGATGATCAACCATATTATATCAGTCGTTGGGTGGGGGTATGACCAAGAACTAGATAAACAATATTGGATTATACGCAATTCATGGGGTAGTTACTGGGGTGAACTCGGATTTATGAGATTAGTCATGGGTGAAAATCAATTAGGTATTGAGAAAACCTGTGCATTTGCAATTCCGGAAACTTGGACAACGCATAATGTGCCGTGTTACGAAGATGGTAGTAATTGTGGCGGGGTGTAAATTATACCATGCGATTACACCGACTAAAAAGAAAAATGGGACAAACTCCCATTAAAGTGGTATCTGGTTGTCGGACAATCAAAATGACCCATTTTGAAGGTCCGACGGTCTAAAATGCAGAATTCGCTGTGTTATGAATATGGAATATCGCAGATTTAATTCCTCAATGGTCTATAATGAAAGTGTTAACCTGGAACATATTAGCATCCGAATGGATTGATAATGAACTAACAAAAAAAATAGGTAAAGAAGAAATATGTAATTCGAAAAAGAGATTAGACCGAATAATGTCTTATATTGACGACACCAAACCCGACATAATATTGTTACAAGAAGTGATGCCGATGGAATATAAAAAATTACATAGTAAATGGAGCGGGCTATATAATATCAGCAAAATATGTAGAAAAACGTGGTATGGAATAAATGGAAAGTGTGGGAATGTAACCATGATACATAAAACCGTAATAACCAATAACCAGATCTCGCATAAAAAATGTGAACATGCCCTATATACAATCTATAAGAGTAAAAATAAAGAGTGTCTTGTGCTGAACATTCATTTAGATGACCAAGATGTAAAAACACGATATGCACAAAAAGAAGATATATTATTACAAATAAAAGACGCCAAGAATGTAATAATTGGCGGAGATTTCAATCACGCGTATCAAAAAAACAGCAAACTATATGATTTCCCTGGATATACAATTCATAATACAGAATGTGCGACCTATTACATGAACCGAAAAATGAACATAGACAACATTTTAACAAAAGGGTTCAAACCGATTCCATATTCGGTATGTCCAAATTATCCAACAACTGAAAAATCAGGAATACACATATATGGATCTGACCACCTCCCAATCTTAATGGAAATCGGCAGTCTAATGTAATACCAAAACCAATTTACAAATTGAAACCTCACACAATGCACGATTTCGAAACCTGATATCTATTTGAACAAATCGCAAACCCGTATTTTACAAAAACCAAAAAATATACACTCTGTATGGAGTATATTTTTATCTACAAATCGGCAATATACACCATATCACTGGATTTGCATGTATCTTCGGAAAGAACCGAAGCCGGGCAATCGATTTGGTCTCCAGGAACATTATCTATCTGAGACCAACATGTGTATATTCCAACCAAATTCTGTTGTTTACATTGTAATACAGCTCGTTCAGAACCACCCATTTCATTAATTAACGATTTCGTAGCCATTTTTTGACCAATTGCTAGTTGCAAAGCGGGTGGGGTGACCAAAACATCTGTTATATTTAACGCAGCCATAAAATAATCATGTTGTGATAAACCTGAACATGTCCCGTGTTTTGTCCATTCGTGCTCCCAAAATGAGTCATATTTGCTGTCTGTTTCGGAATATTGCACATCCGGCCATTTCTCGGTCATGAGTGACCATCCAATATTATATGGAACATTCGGGTCAAATGGTTCGGTAGTGCAAGACGATGGATATCCGGTAGTAATATATTGCGGCCAAAGACCATGTATCGTTAAATTATGCGTCCAATAAGATTGAGGTTTTATACATCCTGGGTAGGTTTGGTTATAACAAAAACCGGGTGTCCAACTATATGCGAATACATACATTGTATCGGTAGCATTTGCGACACATGCGCCAATCAAGGATGCGATAATAAACGAATAGAACATCAGTGCGATAAGTATATAATAGTAGCAGGTATTTTCTAAATAGATTCCAAAAAACGTCTTTTTACATAGATTAAAGACCGTTAATTTTATCATTCAATAAACCAATTGCTTTATACATCACCTCTATTATCGGAAGATATTCTGTATTCTTCTTTTTTTGCTCAGTCGCGCGTATAGATTCAGCCTTTGCAATCTGTTGAACATCGTTGGGATGATTTCCGATACCATTCGTTCTATAATGTGCGCCATGTTTTTCCATTTCGGATTTAGTCCATTTATTACGTTCTGCCTTCAACATAATAAATGTATTTATCATATTTTCGTTGGACATATCTATATATTCCTTGATTCTTTTGTCTTGTATAAATCCACCGAGCATTTTCAACAATTCGTCAATATCATCAGGACATTCTGTAGTGAACATTAATGTGGTGCAATTTTCGACAAAATGACCGGTTTGTCTACATGTATCACATTTATTTTCAGCAGTAGTCTTCATTTTTTCCAACATAGAATGGGTTGTTATAGGCAAAATTTCCTCGCAAAACGACCCACCGCGAACATTATCTATACCATATTTATCCATATACATTCGAGTGTATTTATCTTCGTCATATTCGTCGCAATCCATAATAATATCCAACACACAAATCGGTTTATACTTTGTAGTCCATATAGAACCGGTCGCATTGAAATGTTGTTCTAAACAAAATTCGATATTGTGCGTTTGTCCAACATAATACTTATCATTTTCCAGTTTAAGAATGTATACCATTACCATTTTGAATGTTTTTACAATGGTATATGATTGATAATGAAATTCAATTTTATAATAAAATTGATATTAATATAAATAACAATGTTTATATTACACACACACACACACAAACATGAGCGAGGAAACTAAATCATATACTATCACGTGCGATTATAAAAAATGCACATACGAAACCGAAATATGGACGACCGAAATATCTACAGGAAAAACAGTAACTCTCCACGCAATCGCTCAATGGTGGTGGGGCACCTTTATCATTAAGCTTACACCCAAAGAAAAAGAGGAAATCTTACAAAAAACGCATATTATACTGAATGATTACGAGGGACTGGAATACGAAGAAGGTGGGGATACATGTTATATAGATGAAGAATTACAAGACAAAGAGTTATACACTGAATCCGAAATGGAAGAAATCACCAAATTGATGTATTGTTCTCCAATCGAAAAAAATGATGACGATGAGGAGAGTGAAGACGATAACGAATACGAATTTAATACAGATATATTACATCAAAATAATTGGACTCTTAATGATACTATCTACAGTTTCGAGAGTGGATGTGAATTGGAAGAACGTCCATTGATTGAATAATTTTGCATCATTTTATTTCCAATCTGTGTAATGTAAAGTAATATATACAAATGAATGAAGGTAAGATATATATTATTTTTAATATTTTATTTATTTAATCTAATACGTGGTATACCTGCATCCAATTCCACTGGAGTAAGTCTACAAACAGCTGAATCTTTTGCTCTTCTTGCAACTAAAATAACTAACGAAAATCCAACTATTGTATCTGGAGATGTTGGTAGTGGACCTGATGGACAAACATTTACACCATCTACAGTCACAGGCACCAATTACTTTAATGATTCTACATACAATCAAGCAAATACTGATTTGATATCTGCAATAAATGATGGACGAAACAGAGCATGTGATGATACTAATCCTGGAGCAGTAGATATGGGTGGCTCTGTAATAACACCTGGTGTACATTGTATTGGTGGTGCAGTTGATATTTCAGACGGCACTATTCTTACTCTTGAGGGTTCAGGAGTTTACATTTTTAAGATTACTGGTGCATTAAACACAGTAGCTGGCACAAGTGTTGTATTAACTAATGGCGCCTCACCTGATGATATCTTTTGGGTAATGACTGGAGCATCAACTCTTGGAACAAACAGTAATTTTGCTGGAACGATATTGAGTGATGTAGCAGTTACTATCGGTGCTGGTTCTACTGTAAATGGTTGTGTCTTAACTACTGGACAACTTACAATAGCTACATCAACTATCACATGCACATCTAGACAGCCATCAGGTGTTCCATCTGGACAACCATCAAGTCAGCCATCAGGTCAACCATCAAGTATTCCGAGTGGACAACCATCAAGTCAACCATCTGGACAACCATCAAGTCAGCCATCTTCACAACCATCCAGACAACCATCAAGTCAACCATCAGGACAACCATCAGGACAACCATCAGGACAACCATCAAGCCAGCCATCTTCGCAACCATCAGGTCAACCATCAAGTCAGCCATCTTCGCAACCATCCGGACAACCATCAAGTCAGCCATCTTCGCAACCATCCGGACAACCATCAAGTCAGCCATCTTCGCAACCATCAGGTCAACCATCAAGCATTCCGAGTGGACAACCATCTTCACAACCATCAGGTCAACCATCTTCACAACCATCAGGTCAACCATCAAGCATTCCGAGTGGACAACCATCTTCACAACCATCTGGACAACCGTCAGGTCAGCCATCAAGTATTCCGAGTGGACAACCATCAGGACAACCATCAGGTATTCCGAGTGGACAACCATCAGGTCAGCCATCAAGTATTCCGAGTGGACAACCATCAGGTATTCCGAGTGGACAACCATCAGGTATTCCGAGTGGACAACCATCGGGACAACCATCAGGTATTCCGAGTGGACAACCATCGGGACAACCATCAGGTATTCCGAGTGGACAACCATCGGGACAACCATCAGGTATTCCGAGTGGACAACCATCAAGTATTCCGAGTGGACAACCATCAAGTATTCCGAGTGGACAACCATCAAGTATTCCGAGTGGACAACCATCGGGACAACCATCAGGTCAGCCATCTTCGCAACCATCCGGACAACCATCAAGTCAGCCATCTTCGCAACCATCAGGTCAACCATCAAGCATTCCGAGTGGACAACCATCTTCACAACCATCAGGTCAACCATCAAGCATTCCGAGTGGACAACCATCTTCACAACCATCAAGTCAGCCATCTTCACAACCATCTGGACAACCGTCAGGTCAGCCATCAAGTATTCCGAGTGGACAACCATCAGGACAACCATCAAGCCAGCCATCTTCGCAACCATCCGGACAACCATCAAGCATTCCGAGTGGACAACCATCAGGACAACCATCAGGTCAACCATCAAGCATTCCGAGTGGACAACCATCAGGACAACCATCAGGTATTCCGAGTGGACAACCATCAGGTATTCCGAGTGGACAACCATCAGGTATTCCGAGTGGACAACCATCAAGTATTCCGAGTGGACAACCATCAGGACAACCATCAGGTATTCCGAGTGGACAACCATCAGGACAACCATCAGGTATTCCGAGTGGACAACCATCAAGTATTCCGAGTGGACAACCATCAAGTATTCCGAGTGGACAACCATCAGGTATTCCGAGTGGACAACCATCGGGACAACCATCAGGTATTCCGAGTGGACAACCATCGGGACAACCATCAGGTCAGCCATCTTCGCAACCATCCGGACAACCATCAAGTCAGCCATCTTCGCAACCATCCGGACAACCATCAAGCCAGCCATCTTCGCAACCATCCGGACAACCATCAAGTCAGCCATCAGGACAACCGTCAGGTCAGCCATCAAGTATTCCGGGTGGACAACCATCAAGCCAGCCATCCGATATGATTGATGATTATCCAGAGGTATTCATACCGATGTTTATCATATTGAGTGGTGTTATGATGGTAATTATTGGTATACTATATCATTGGGGATATATTTTTAATACAACAAACAAAAATATAATAATTCTGCCACTCGTTATAGACGAGTCATTGAAAACATATAATAATTTATCAAACCCAGAACATGTAAAATATTATAATCCAAACGATCTTAGTCTGAATGGGGGTAGACCATTGAACGAGAGTGGTTTTACACCCTTGGATATTTCTTGCGAAGCGGGAAACGGAACAAAATGTATAACAATGAATGAAATATAAAACAGAAGATTACAAGATTAGTGCGGTTAAATATTATGAGACTATCTACAGTTTTGAGAGTGGATGTGAATTGGAAGAACGTCAATTGATTGAATAATTTAATTATATAATAATATACGTATATTTTTATTTACATATTACTGTGATTATGCAGCGAATATTGTATATAAACTTAAATGAATATACAAACAAGCGGCATTATATATTATACGAATGAGCTATGCATTAGAAATTGTCGTCGTGTTACTGTGTTGCAGTGTATGTTTTATTGTATTTGCAGAATGTGAATTTTGCAATATTTGCGAAGGCGAAACCCCGACCAAACCAGATAGTGAATTGCAAATATCGGTGGTTACATCACCAATTCAAGAAGAGCGTTCTCCTCATGTTGAAATTTGATAATTGAAAAAGTTTTATAGGTTTCGTGTAAAAACGTGTTGAGAGGAAAATGCAGTGATATTTGAAATTCTGGAAATGAATTGCTGCAACTGCATTTTCCATGTATAAAACCATTTTGTTGCGGAAAGTAATTAGAAACTTTTATGGCTACATAATATATATTTGTAGCCATAAAAATGCCGATTGACTATAATCATAATTTTAAATGCACTCAATGTGACTATTCGTGCAGTAATGAGAGCAATTTTAATAAACATACTGAAACAAAGAAACATCAACGTCGGCTACATAATGTAGCACATACAATTTCGTATAATTGTTCAACGTGTGACTATTCATGCAGTAAATTATTCAATTACAATAAACATTTGGAAACAAATCGCCACAAGTCGCGGCTACTTTTGGAAAGTAAAATCCCTAATTGTAGCGAAGAATCTCCTGGTGAAGAAATTACACCCTTGAAGATTTAAAACGCCGTTTTTAAAATACCAATGGTTTAATGTTTCAACCATTCTTCATCATCCCAAACATCATCATCATTATCCAAGTCATCACAAACATCGCACTGTCCCCACCCTTTCCATTTGCGAATATTTCTTGGATGAAATCGGTTTTTCACCAAGTCTTCCTTAATCCCGCCATTATTAAACATTCTATCTTTTATAGCCTTGTAATCGTATCCAAATATATTTGGATTTTCAGACAAATAAGCCCAATCCACTTTATCCAAGTTTTTTTCCAAAATAGGAATCGCATTTGGATTCATAGACAATCTAACCCA